>OMAP01000056.1_pt1 | contig 28906 bp, 21 predicted proteins | sample 1644691 | NCBI WGS metagenome assembly OMAP01 (sample SAMEA103958141, study PRJEB25191) | human gut metagenome | biome: human-associated habitat [ENVO:00009003]; feature: intestine environment [ENVO:2100002]; material: feces | place: Germany | collected 2013/2015 | reverse complement strand
TCTTTACTGCAATTGAGATTGCCATTGAGATTGCTTGCGGATTTTAGGGTAAAAACAACACTTATAAATAACGGCTTCTTGTCAATAAACTGAAAAAATAAAAGCCTTTTAGATTTATTAACCTAAAAAAGGAGGAAGTAATTAATAAAAGACGTATCTTTGCAAAATAAAATATTTTATTAAGTGTTCAACTGAAAATAAAAGATATTATTATCGAGGTTTCTAACTAAAATTAATATATATCTACTCTGCCTTCCAGCCCCCAAAAAGCTGGGGGGCAATTATTGCAACTAACACAATATTCAACTTTTATATGAAGAAAATCAACAAATTCTTAGGTTCGTTGGCAGCTTGCGCAGCGATGTTGGGGGGAGTCTCAACTCAGGCAGTAGCTGCAGATATTAATATTATCCCTGTGCCTGTGAAAACACAGGTGCAGAAGGGTGAGTTTGTATTGCCTCAAAAGGTAGTGATCTCTTATCAGACTGCGGATGGCAAGAACATCGCAGAGTATATGGCTGATAAGCTGAAGGCATCTACCGGCTATGATGTAACCGTAGGCGGCAAGAAGGGAAATATCTCTATCCAGATTTCTCCTTCCATGAAGATGGCTGAGGAAGGCTATCGCCTTACTGTTACCAGCAAGGGCGTAGTAATCAAGGCGAAGACCGGAAAGGGTGCCTTCTATGGTATGCAGAGCTTCATGCAGCTGCTGCCTGCACAGGTGGAGAGCGCTACCAAGGTGAGCGGCGTGAAGTGGGTGGCTCAGTGCTGTGACATCCAGGATGCGCCTCGCTTCGGCTACCGTGGCTTCCATCTCGATCCATGCCGTCACTTCATCACCGTAGAAAACGTGAAGAAGCAGCTCGACATCATGTCTATGTTCAAGGTAAACACCATGCACTTCCACCTCACTGAGGACCAGGGCTGGCGCATCGAAATCAAGAAATATCCTGAGCTGACTTCCATCGGCGGCTATCGCCTCCAGGGTGACGGCTCTACCTACGGCGGTTTCTATACCCAGGAGGAAATCAAGGACATCGTGGATTATGCAGCTAAGCGCTACATCACCGTGATTCCTGAAATCGACCTTCCTGGTCACATGATGGCAGCAATCGCTGCTTATCCATCTCTCTCCTGCAAGGGCGAGCAGTGGACTCCTAGAATGGTTTGGGGTGTTGAGGATATCGTGATGTGTCCGGGTAAGGAAGATATGTTCCGCTTCCTGGAGGATATCGTTCGCGAGGTGGTGCCTCTCTTCCCTGGCAAGTATTTCCACATCGGTGGCGACGAGTGCCCTAAGACCAGCTGGAAGAACTGTCCTACCTGCCAGAAACGCATCGAGGCTGAAGGCTTGCAGGCTGACGGCAAGCACTCTGCTGAGGAAAGACTCCAGAGCTACGTGATCAAGCGCATGGAAAAGATGCTGGCTAAGTACGGCAGAAAGATCATCGGCTGGGATGAAATCCTCGAAGGTGGTTTGAGTCCTGAGGCTACCGTGATGTCTTGGCGTGGTACATCCGGAGGTATTTCGGCTGCTTTGCAGAAGCATGACGTAATCATGACTCCTGGTAGCGGCGGTTTGTATCTCGACCATTATCAGGGCGACTACAAGATTGAGCCGGTTACTATTCCTAGTGCTCCTGCTTATCTCTCTAGAACATATAACTATGAGCCTGTGCCTGATACCATCAAGTCTCTGGGACTGGAGAAGCATATCCTCGGTGTGCAGTGCAACAACTGGTCGGAGTATATGTACACCAATGCCAAGATGGAGTATCAGATGTATCCTCGCTCTCTCGCTCTCGCTGAGATTGCATGGTCACCAGCCAAGAAGAAGAACTTTACAGACTTCGCCCGCCGTGTAGATGCCAACAGTGTCCGCCTGGATGAGCGCCACGTATGTTATCATATCCCATTGCCTGAGCAGCCATACGGTTCTTGCGACAAGGTAGTGATTACCAAGGATACCGTAGTTACCTTCCAGACTTCACGTCCGATGAAGATGGTTTATACCTTGGATGGTACTACTCCAACTCCGGCTTCTGCTGTCTATACCGAACCTATCAAGGTGAGCGGCAATATGATCATCAAGATTGCTACCGTATTGCCTTCTGGCAAGATGAGCAAGGTGAGAACCATCGACGTAGAGAAGCAGAACTATGCTCCTGCTGTGAATGTAAGCGATACCAAGGCCGGCTTGCAGCTGCGCCGTATCAAGGGTAATTACTTGAAGGTGAATCAGTTGGATTTGGCTGATGCTGAGTGGCAGGACTGTGGTACTGTTACCAACCTGAACAAGATGAAGGTGAGCCAGCCAGACGATGCTGCTACCTTGCGTGGTGCCAACAACTATGGTGCGATTGCTGAGGGATTCATCAATGTTCCTGAGGATGGCGTTTACTATCTCTCTTCCCGCATGGAGCAGGTTTGGATCGACAACAAGCTCGTGATCAACAACGAGGGTGCCGTAAAGGCTGGTACCAACAGCGACAATGCTGTAGCTCTGGCTAAGGGTCTGCATCCAGTGAAGTTCGTTTATCTCTGCAATATCGTTGGTGGATGGCCATCTTGGTGGAGCAACCTCAACCTCGAAATGCGCAAGGATAATCAGAAGAAGTTCACAGCAGTAGAGGGAACTCAGTATTTCCACAAATAATTGAATTAAGAAGTTAAAGGAGTTAAGAAGTAATACCAATAACTGATTAGGAATATGAATATCAGAACCATCGCAAATGTATCACTTTGCCTTGCCATGCTTTCGATGAGCAGTGGGGCGCTGGCTCAGAGTGAGTCTCGCTGGCAGAATGTGAACATCAATCAGCAGAACCGAGAGCCTCGACGCGCCAATTTCTTCGCATTCGAGAATTTGGAGAAGGCGCAGAGTTTTGATAAGAAGAAGTCGGCCAACTACCTTTCCATGGAAGGTATGTGGAAGTTTAATTTCGTGAAGGACCACAACAAGCGTCCTGCAAACTTCTTTGCTCTGAAGTATGATGACTCACAGTGGAAGGATTTCCCTGTGCCTGGTTTGTTTGAGTTGAACGGATATGGTGATGCTACCTATAAGAACATCGGATATGCCTGGGCAACTCAGTTTGACCCGAACCCTCCTTATATCAGCGAACTCAACAACTATACGGGTTCTTATCGCCGTACGTTCGAGCTTCCTAAGGACTGGAAGGGGAAGGATGTGTATTTCCACGTGGGTTCTGCCACCAGTAACCTGACTCTCTGGGTGAACGGCAAGTACGTGGGATACAGCGAGGACAGCAAGGTGGCTGCCGAGTTCAACATCTCTAAATATCTCAAGCCGGGAAAGAACCTTATTGCCATGCAGGTGATGCGATGGTGCGATGGTTCTTATTTCGAGGACCAGGATTTCTGGCGCTTCACGGGTATCGCCCGTGAGGTGTATCTCTATGCGCGTCCGAAACTGCATGCTGCTGACATCCGTCTGAACGCTGCCTTGGAAAACAACTACCAGGATGGTGTGTTGAACTACAAGGTTTCCTTGAAGGGAGGAAAGACAGACGTTGCCATCACCTTGTGTGATAAGGAAGGCAAGCAGATTGCACAGGCTACAGGTGCACAGGGCGTCATCAAGGTACCAAAGGTAAATGCCTGGACGGCTGAGACTCCTTACTTATATAAGGCATATATCACCCTGAAGAACAAGCAGGGCGCCGCTGAGGTGATTCCGCAAAAAGTGGGATTCCGCAACGTGGAAATCAAGAACGCACAGCTGCTTATTAACGGACAGCCTGTGCTGGTGAAGGGTGCCGACCGCCACGAGATGGATCCGGACGGTGGATACGTAGTGAGCCTGGAGCGCATGATCCAGGATATCAAGATCATGAAGCAGTTGAACATCAACGCCGTTCGCACCAGCCACTATCCATGTGATCCTCGCTGGTATGACCTTTGTGATGAATACGGTATCTACATCACCGCTGAGGCAAACCTCGAATCTCATGGTATGGGATATGAAGAGAAGTCGCTTGCCAAGTTCCCTGAGTACATCGTGCCTCACATCGAGCGCAACGAGGGCAATGTGAAGCCGCTCATCAATCATCCTTCCGTCATCGTATGGAGTTTGGGTAACGAGAGCGGCTATGGCGTCAACTTCGAGAAGGCTTACGACTGGGTGAAGGCGTGCGATAAGACCCGCCCTGCACAATATGAACGTGGCGGATACGACAGCAAGACAGATATCTACTGTCCGATGTACATCGGTTACGAGGAAAGCGAGAGCTATTGCAAGAGCAACGGTACCAAGCCATATATCCAGTGTGAGTATGCTCACGCCATGGGTAACTCTGAGGGTGGTTTCAAGGAGTATTGGGACCTGATTCGCAAGTATCCTAAGTACCAGGGTGGTTACATCTGGGACTTCGTTGACCAGGGTCTGCGCGACAAGAGTCCTGTCACCGGTAAGGAAATCTTTACCTATGGTGGTGACTACGGACGCTATCCGGCCAGTGACTACAACTTCAACTGCAACGGTATCATCGCTCCTAACCGCCGTCTGAATCCTCATGCCTATGAGATTCAGTATGTTCTCCAGAACGTCTGGATCAAGGACTTTGATGCAGAGAACGGTTCTTTCAATGTCTATAACGAGAATTTCTTCAAGAATATCGATGACCTGAGCCTGACTGCTACCCTCTTTGCCAACGGCGTGAAGTTGACTACCGTAGCGATTCCTGATACCAAGGGCATTGCTCCACAGGCAACCAAGATGGTAAAGAGCGAGGCGCTGAAGAGTGCCATCGAAAAGGCTGAGGCTGAGCACGCTACAGAGGAAATCACCATCAACTTTGCCTTTGCAAGCGATGGTAGCCAGCCGCTGGTTGACAAGGGGCAGGTGATGGCTCGCCAGCAGATTGTACTCAACGGATATGAGTTCGACAAGGTAGATGCTACTGCCAACACCGGCAGCAAGATTGAGGTTGAGGAGACCAACAGCTATGTGAAGGTTTCTGCTGAGAGAATGTCGGTTACCATCGGCAAGAAGACCGGTATGATTGATTACCTCGATGTGGATGGCGAACCAATGTTGAAGTTCCGTGAGAGTATGACTCCTGAGTTCTGGCGTGCTCCTACCGACAACGACTACGGTGCTTCTCTCCAGAAGAAGATGAGAGTCTGGAAGAACCCTCAGATGAACCTGAAGTCGTTCGACAAGAGTGAGAGCAAGGACAGCGTAGTACTGACTGCCAATTTCGAAATGCCTGAGGTGAAGGCTGAACTGATGCTCCGCTACCGTATCAATGCGGCTGGTGAAGTGACAGTTACCGAAAAGATGACAACAGACAAGGAGGCTAAGGTAGCTGATCTGTTCCGCTACGGTATGCAGTTGCAGATGCCTTCTTCTTTCTCTAAGTTGGAATACTATGGTAGAGGTCCGGAGGAGAACTACATCGACCGTCATTCTTCATCTTTCATCGGAAAGTATGAGGCTAACGTGAAGGACGAGTATTATCCATACGTCCGTCCACAGGAGAGCGGTAACCATACAGACATCCGCTACTTCTCTATCTTCAACCCAACCACCGGTAAGGGTATCACCTTCGAGGGCTATGCTCCTATGGAGTGCAGTGCTATCCCTTATCTGGTAGAGGATTTGGATGCAGGTATCGAGAAGGAGCATGCCTGGGGACAGCACAGCGGCGACCTGGTAGAAAAGGGTCTCGTACAGTTGCACATCCAGCAGCGCCAGTTTGGTCTGGGTTGTATTGACAGTTGGGGTGCTTCACCAATGGAGAAGTACCGCATGCACTATCAGGACCGCTGCTTCAGCTTCGTAATTAAAGCTAAGAAATAAGATATTTACACACTTGTGTATTCATGTAATTCATCGGATAAGTGCTCTTCTTGCAGGGATGCAAGGGAGCACTTTTTCTGTTTTATGGGGGAAAAGTTTAAAAATAGATTAAATCCTTTGTTGATTCCCCCTTTTTTTCTTATTTTTGCAATTCTAACAAAATATAAAGGCAAACATAAGATAATTAAGATAATGGCAAGCGATAACAAAGGTCTTACGCCGATGATGCGACAATTCTTCGAGATGAAATCCAAGCATCCCGAGGCATTGCTGCTTTTCCGTTGTGGCGACTTCTACGAAACTTACTGCGAAGATGCGGTGGAGGCTTCCCGTATTCTCGGCATCACCCTGACCCGAAGAAACAATGGCGGTGCTACGGGCAGCATCGAGATGGCGGGATTCCCTCATCATGCACTCGATACTTACCTGCCTAAACTCATCAGGGCAGGAAAGCGAGTTGCCGTATGCGACCAGCTGGAAGACCCGAAGAAGAAACGCCTGGAAATCAAGGGCAAGAAGGGATTGAGCCAGATGGACAAGATGGTGAAGCGCGGTATTACCGAACTCGTTACTCCTGGTGTGGCGATGGGCGACAACGTGCTCAACTACAAGGAGAACAACTTCCTGGCTGCCATCCACTTCGGTAAGACTTCCTGCGGCGTAAGCTTCCTCGATATTTCTACCGGTGAGTTCCTCACCGGCGAGGGAACCTATGATTATGTAGAGAAACTGATGGGTAACTTCATGCCGAAAGAGGTGCTCTACGACCGTGCCCGAAAGAATGATTTCGAGAAATACTTCGGTACCAAATACTGCACCTTCGAACTCGATGACTGGGTTTTCACCGAGCAGACGGCGATGCAGAAACTCCTGGGACACTTCAAGACCAAGTCGCTGAAAGGCTTCGGTGTGGAACATCTCAAGAATGGTGTCATCGCCAGCGGTGCCATCATGCAGTATCTGGAGATTACCCAGCATACGCAGATCAACCATATCACGGCACTTTCGCGCATCGAAGAGGATAAGTTCGTGCGCATGGACCGATTCACCATCCGAAGTCTGGAGCTGGTAGCTCCGATGCAGGATGACGGTCTGTCTCTGCTCAACGTCATCGACAAGACTGTAACGGCAATGGGCGGACGAATGCTCCGCCGCTGGCTGGTGTTCCCGCTGAAGGATGTGCGTCCTATCAACGAGCGCCTCGACATCGTGGAGTATTTCTTCAAGGAGCCGGAGTTCCGACAGCTTCTCGACGACCAGCTTCATCGTATCGGCGACCTGGAACGTATCATCTCCAAGGTGGCCGTGGGCAGAGTTTCGCCTAGAGAAGTGGTGCAGCTGAAGAATGCACTCGAAGCCATCCAGCCTATCAAGGTGGCTTGTCAGCATGCCAAGAACGATGCCCTGAAGCGAGTGGGAGAGCAGCTCAACGTCTGCGAAACCCTGAAAGACCGCATAGCCAGGGAGATTCAGCCTGATCCGCCTCAGCTTGTCAACAAGGGTGATGTGATAGCCGATGGCTATAATGCAGAACTCGACGATCTGCGTTCCATCAGCCGTCATGGCAAGGATTATCTTCTGAAGATTCAGGAGAGGGAGATCGAGAAGACGGGCATCAGCAGTCTGAAGGTAGGATATAATAATGTATTCGGTTATTATCTGGAAGTGCGCAACACCTTCAAGGACAAGGTGCCTGAAGAGTGGATCCGCAAGCAGACGCTGGCGCAGGCTGAGCGATATATTACCCAGGAACTCAAGGAATACGAGGAGAAGATTCTCGGTGCCGATGAGAAAATCCTGATTCTGGAGGCACGACTCTTCAATGAGTTGATTGCTGCCATGCAGGAGTATATCCCTCAGATTCAGATCAATGCCAATCTCATCGCCCGCATGGATTGTCTCTTGTCTTTTGCCAAGGCTTCGGATGAGAACCGCTATGTGCGCCCGGTTATTGATGATTCGCAGATACTGGATATCAAGCAGGGTCGCCATCCTGTGATTGAAACCCAGTTGCCGCTGGGCGAGCGATACGTGCCAAACGATGTGTTGCTCGATACCGAGAAGCAGCAGGTGATGATGATTACCGGTCCTAACATGGCGGGTAAATCAGCCTTGCTCCGCCAGACGGCGCTCATCGTGCTGCTGGCTCAGGTGGGCTGCTTTGTTCCTGCCGAGAGTGCAAGGGTAGGTCTGGTAGATAAGATCTTCACCCGTGTGGGAGCCAGCGACAACATCTCGCTGGGTGAATCTACCTTTATGGTGGAGATGACGGAGGCTGCCAACATCCTGAACAATGTGTCGCCCCGCTCGCTGGTGCTTTTCGATGAGTTGGGTCGTGGAACATCCACCTACGATGGCATTTCCATCGCCTGGGCTATCGTGGAATATCTTCATGAGCACAAGAAGGCGCAGGCTCGCACCCTCTTTGCTACTCATTATCACGAGTTGAACGAGATGGAGAAGAATTTCCCTCGCATCAAGAACTTCAACGTGAGTGTGAAGGAGGTGGATGGCAAGGTTATCTTCCTACGCAAGCTGGAGCCGGGTGGCAGTGAGCATTCCTTCGGTATCCACGTGGCAGAGATAGCCGGTATGCCGCGCAGCATTGTGAACCGTGCCAACGATATCCTGAAGCAGTTGGAGCAGGACAATGCTGGAGTTGGAGGTGCCGGCAAGCCGAACGTGCAGCATCTGGATGAGCCTAAGGAGGGAGTTCAGCTGAGTTTCTTCCAGTTAGACGACCCGGTGTTGAGCCAGATTCGTGATGAGATTCTGGGCCTGGATATCAACAACCTCACCCCAGTAGAGGCATTGAATAAGCTCAACGACATCAAGAAAATCCTGCTGGGTAGATAAAATGCTCTCTAGAACGGAAAAAAAGGTTAAATATCCCCATCACAGAGGGGAACCCCTATCAAGGGCATCAAGGCGGTAGTGGTGGAGGACTATGGTAATGAAGGAAGTTATCGAATGGACTCAGCTTATACCGACAGCAAGGGTGATTATGTTACCAAGGAAAAGAGCATGGATGGCACCATCGACTGGGTTCATAAAGAGAAACGACTGAAAGTGATTCTCGAAGATGTAGATGGTGGAGCCAATGGTGGTGAATTTGCCACGGATACCATCAAGTCGGAAAATATCACTGTAGAGCAAGTGGGAAAAGGTGAAGGAACTTGGGATTGGGGCTCTTTTGAGGTTACTGCCAATGGCAAGATGAAGAAAAAGAAGTAGTCGTATGACAAATCCAGAATCTTTATCCCTTCGCCGTCGCTTGGCATTGGAGATTGGGAGAAAACTCTATCAGCAGAAGGTGAAGGAACATCCTTTGCGCCAACTCTTCTGGGAGTGTACCCTGCGCTGCAACCTGCATTGCCGCCATTGCGGAAGCGACTGCAAGGTGAAGGCAGGGCAGCAAGACATGCCTCTGGCAGACTTCTTGCGAGTACTAGACAACATCAGGCAGCATACCGATCCTCATCAAGTGTTTGTCATCGTAACGGGTGGCGAACCCTTGATGCGTGAAGACATTGCCCAGTGTGGCGCAGCCATCTATCAGAAAGGTTTCCCTTGGGGCATGGTGACCAATGCCCTTTATCTTACTCCTCAGAAATTCAGTGATTTGCTCCGTGCTGGTCTCCATGCCATGACCATCAGTATGGATGGCTTGGGCGAGGAGCACAACTGGATGCGAGGCAACAAGTATAGCTTCGATATGGTTTCGCAGGCGATAGATATGCTGGTGGCTCATCCAGAGATTAAGTTTGACATCCTCACCTGTGTGAATCGTCGCAATTATCCCCACCTCTCTGCCATCAAGCAATTCCTGATAGATAAAGGTGTCAAGCACTGGCGAGTCGTAGCCGTATTCCCAGTGGGTAGGGCAGCCACCGACCCCGATATGCATCTCACTCCCGAAGAATACCGTGGCATCTTAGACTTCATCAAGCTTACTCGTAAGGAGGGCTTGATAGATTGCAGCTACGGCTGTGAGGGCTTCATGGGCAATTACGAGGGCGATATCCGCAATCATTTCTATTCATGCCAAGCTGGCGTAACAGTAGGTTCCGTTTTGGTAGATGGCTCCATCTCTGCTTGTGCCAGCATCCGTTCCAATTATCATCAAGGCAACATCTACCAAGATGATTTTATGGAAGTGTGGCAGCATCGTTTTGCCCCTTATCGCAACCGAGAGTGGATGCGTAAGGATGAGTGCGCCCAGTGCCGCCACTTCCGCTATTGCCTAGGCAGTGGTATCCACTTGCGTGATGATGAGGGAAGGCTCATCATGTGCCCGCTGCATAGGTTGAAATAAGTTTTTTATTAGATGAATTAATTAAACCGTACTGGTCGAAATTGTTTTTAAGACTAGAAGAAAGTTCCGTTCAGCGACGTTGAACCTACATTCAGCGTCGCTGAACCTACATTCAACGTCGGCGAACGGAGATTCAACGTCGCTGAACGAAACTTTCTACTAACTCTAGAAACATTTTCCTTTAAAGGTAGATAGTAATTCCTTTAAGGGAAGAATTATTTCGAACTTAAGGACATTGATGTCTGAAAGGATGTTCTTTTTCTTATTTTATAGGGTGATAGTATTTTTATGGGATATTGATATCAGCTCAGATTGGCTAATAATTACTAAAAGTTACCTTAAGGTAAGTTACCTTTGGGTAACTTTTTGTATATTTGCAGGTGATACGAATGTTGTAAAACAGATAAAACGAATTTAATTAGAAGAATATGGCAGTGTTTCAATCTCCTTTTCAGTTTGGTACTTTGGCTACCGAAGAGAATTTTATCGACCGAACGGAAGACAGGGCTTTGCTCAAGCAACTCCTGGCTTCCCATATCAATGTGATGCTCATTTCTCCACGTCGATGGGGAAAATCGTCGCTTGTCAAGAAGGCGATGACGGAACTGAGTGAAGAAGATAAGGAGGTGAGGATCTGCTATATAGATGCTTTCAGTATCGGCTCGGAAGCAGAATTCTATCGCACTTTTGCCAGTCAGGTCATAGCCTGTGCTTCTTCCAAGTTTGTTCCGCAAGAAAGAGATAAGATGGCGATTCTCCAATTGCCGGAGTTGCTGGCGAAGGAAAAGGGAATCAGGATTATTGTGTGCATTGATGAATTCCAGCAGTTGGCTAATCTGCCGGAATATAAGGATATGGAGGGCAAGATGCGCTCAGTATGGCAACAGCAGCAGTTGACCTCTTATTGCCTTTATGGCAGCAAGCGTAATATGATGCTCAACATCTTCAACAATTCCAACAGTCCGTTCTATCGTTTCGGACAGGTCATCTTCATGCAGAAGATAGCCAAGGAGCATTGGGTTCCTTTTATCTTATCATCTTTCGAGAAGACCGGCAAGCGTATTTCTGAATCTTTTGCCAGCAGGATTTGCGATGTGGTGGAATGTCATTCCTGGTATCTGCAGCAGTTGTGCTATTTTATTTGGAGCTTTACGGTTTCCGAGGTGACGGAAGAAGTGTTCTCTCTCGGTCTCAAGCAGGTATTGAACATCAATACCCCTATGTTTCAGAACGATACGGAAAATCTCAGTTCTACCCAGATAGAGATGCTCAAGGCGATAGCTGATGGTGAGCAGCATTTCTCATCACAAGCAGTGAAGCAGGTGTATAATCTGGGTAATCCCAATACGATAGTTAAGAACAAGAAGATTCTTCAGAACAAGGATATCATAGAGAAGCAGAAGGCCGATTTCGTATTTGTTGATCCGATCTATCGTCTGTGGTTTAAGGAAGAGTATTGCTAAAAGGCAGAAAAGGTTCTTGGTGACACCAGTGACACTTATGACACTTGTTTTCTAAAACTTTCTTCACGCGGGCGGGCAGGAAAAATTTTTCAGAAAAGCTTCCCGCCCGCCTACGTGAGAGAGTTTTTAAGAAAACCCTGTCACCAGTGTCATCTGTCATTCCTAAGTAAGTTACTTAGCTATCGTAACCAAGTCACTTTGCTATCCTAAGTAAGTTACTTAGCCGTTAAAAGCAAGTCTCTTTTACCATTTGAATTAATCATCTTTCTGAGCTAATTATCAGAAAAAGAAAGAAAATCCGTGAGAAACAGTGAATAACCGTGAGAAACCGTGAATGGCGGATTCTCAGGGTTGTATCTTTGCATTGTGATTCAGAAAGGACTACAGGCAATGCACAGCGCTACTTGACTTTGTTCAGATGAAAGTTCTGCCTTTTTCTAATTTTATAGAGTCATTATGTTGTAGTTTCTTTATTTTTTCGTACTTTTGCAAAAAAAAGAGAGGAATGAAAGAAAAGGTCATATTTTTATTGTTAATCATCATGCTTCTTGCATCTTGTGCAGGAAACAGGAAGTATGATGATTTGATGCAACGGGCAGATAGCATCATGAATGTTAATGACGACTCCGCGAAGGTTGCCATCCGGATGCTTGATGGGGTCAAATCCCAGTTACCCGAGTTTACCAAAAAGCAGAGAATGCGATATGAGTTGTTGCGTCATAAGGCGATGAACAAGGCTTGCATCACGTTCACATCTGATAGCGTGATGAAGGAAGTGGTGGATTATTATGACCATCATGGTTCGGCTAACGAGCGTATGCTTGCCAACTATGTCTTGGGCTGCGTGTACCGGGATATGCATGAGGCACCAATGGCATTGGAGTATTATAATAAAGCGACGGAGCAAGCCGATACCACTGCCGCAGATTGTGACTATGGCACACTTTACAGGGTATATAGCCAAATGGGAATTTTGTTTGATAAGCAATACTTACCTTATCAATTGTTAGATGCTTTTGGTAAGGCGGAGAAGTATGCCTATTTGGCAAAGGATACATTCAATGCCATTGTGAATTACCAAAACCGAAGCAGTGCATATTACTATTTAGGAAATACAGATTCTGTTATTGCAATAAACTTACATGCTGCAAGTCTGTTCAAGCAAACAGGAAACGACTATGCGGCTGTTATCGCTTTAGGGTGCAATTCCGACTATTATTTAGAAGAACATGATACCATTAATGCGAAAAAGGCTTTTGAGGCATACTTCTCAACTGAATATGAGGGAAATTCAGAATATGAGGATTCTAAGGCTTATGTGTTGTGCCAAAAAGGAACATATTATATGTTGACTGCTCAGATGGATTCAGCGTATGGCTATTTACAACAGAGCTTAAGACAATGCAATTCTTATAGTATTAAAGCTGCAACAACCAAAGCCTTAGCCCAGTATTACGAAAAGGTTAACCAACCTAAATTGGCAATGAAGTATGCGTTGCTAAGTTCTGAGTATAATGACTCTGATCTGCTTGTGGTAAGAAAGACACAATTACAGCACGTGCAAGCCATGTACGATTATGGTAGGAACCAAGAAATAGCAAAAATAGCTGAGCAGCAAGCGAAACGAAGTATGCAAATGAACTATATGATAGTTCTTGCTTGTGTCATGTTATTCTTGTTACTTTCTTATATTTATAGAAAGCAGCTAGCTCTCAAGAAAAAGAAAATAGCTGTTTCAAAAAAGTTGTATGAAGACAGCTTGCAAAAGCTCAAGAGATTACAAGAAGAAAAAGCTAAACTTGTCGCTGATAACGACAATAAACTAGCTCATGTCATTACGGAAAAGGAAAATACCATCAACAAATTAAAAGCTGAAATAAACGACATACAAGAAAAATACTCTTTCTCTTCTATATCTAATGTGGAGTTGTCTTTGATGGATTCATCTATTTGCAAGAAAATTAAATTTATTGAAGTGCATCCAAGAAAGAAAATGAGTGATGAGGATTGGAAAGAATTGGCAGATACGGTAGAGAAAACAATACCAAACTTCATTCCGAGATTAAAAAATAAGCTCAATGGTAAAGATTACCAAATCTGTTTGTTGATTAGGTTAGGCTTCTCTACATCCTTAATCGCAAGATTGCTAGGTCTATCAGATGCAGCAATCTCAAAAAGCAGAAAAACGATGTTGAAAAAACTATGCGGGAAGATTGGTAAACCAAAAGAGTTTGATGAGTATGTTCTCCAGATTCTGTAAAATTCTGCAAGGTAAAATTATAGTAAATTATTCAATAAGGAATTAAAATAGAGGGAGTTATAGACCAATAGTAAAAAATAGGTAAATTTTAAATCGATAATTTTCTTGTCAGTTTCATTGCAAAAATGTACTTTTGTGGCGGAATTACGAACAAATGATAATTAAAATTGTTAAGACATGAAACATTTACTATTCCTTATTATTTGTGGTGGGACATTGCTTTTATGTCCTATCCATACTAGTGCTGAGCCTTATACATTATCATATAGCTTGGTTCATCCTGGTCAATTACGCTCAAAAGGAAGCAGAAGTATTAAGCGACCTTTGGTTGTTGATTTGGTGGGTCACACATTGACTGTGCCAAGTCAAGTAATAGGCTATACGCTTACTCTTGAAAGAGGGGATGGTGAAGTTTATACCTGCTATATAGCAGGTACAACATTTCATATTTCTCAAGAGCTGAGCGGAATTTACAAAATTACAATTTCGGACAAAGATTGTAATTACCAAGGTATATTAGAGATATTTTAGTATTAACTATAAAGGAAACGATTATGAAAGAAACAACAGTTAAAGGTGTTACCTTGGTAGCCAAAGGCATAACCAAGATAACAAAAGACGAGTCTAGAAAAATTATTGGTGGTATTTTTGATCCGATAATTTCGGAAGGATGTGGTTGTTGTATTTGCAAGCCAAATGTGGCTTCTAGAGGAGCTGGTGATTATACAGCAGTTGCAAGTGGTGGTAAATAAGTAGTTTGAGGAAAGAGAGCGTGCTATTTTGTTTAGCACGTTCTTTTCTACAAAATATTGGGATTATAATGGATAAAAAAAAAGCTTATATAGAATTTGAAAGTGGTGATAAGCATTATGTTTACGACCGCTTTTCTAATGAATTTTTGCAGGTCGAAAATGACTTGTTGGTCGGAGGTCATATTGGTGAGGAATCAATAAAGAGATTACAAAATGAGAATGGAATTTTACTTCCATATTCCATACCAGAGTTGTCTATTAGTAAAGATAGAACTCTTGAAGAAAAAGTCTCAGATAAACTGAATCGCAATATTGTACAACTTTGTTTTATTACAACGGAGAATTGTAACCTTCGTTGTAAGTATTGTGTATATTCTGGAGCATACAAAGATATGAGAACTCATAACATCAAGCATGAGATGTCTTGGAGCCAGGCTAAGAATATCGTAGATTATTTCTTGTCCAGAGGTTCCATTAACACCATATCTTTCTATGGTGGAGAATCACTTATAGAATATAAGCTCATCAAACAGGTAGTTGAATATGTCAGAGGAAAAAATGTAAATATCAATTTTGCAATGAATACCAATCTTACATTGCTTACTGAAGACATATTAGACTTCTTGATAAAGTATCAGTTTGCGATAACCATAAGTCTTGATGGTCCAAAAGAGGTACATGATTTATATCGTATAACAAAAAATAATAAGCCAACCCATGAACTTGTAGAAAGAAATCTTATTTTCATTAGGAAAAAGAATGAAGAATACTTTTTGAAAAAGGTATTCTATAATGTCTTGATTGTTCCACATCCTTATGATTTAGATACAGTTGACAGCTATTTTAGTGGTGATTTATTCAATAATGTTCCGCTTGACTCATTTAGAATACTAACATTAAATTCTACAGAAAACGATTTTGCTGCAGTTACTAATTATTATGAATTCTTGAAACGTTTCCAAGAATATAGTCGCCATTTGTTCGTAAGAAGGCATATAGAAGGTAATACTGATTTTTCGGATATGAAAATTTCGTATCGTTATCAAGTAACACGCATCAAAAAAATCATCTTCCGTGAAATGAAAAATCTTGATGAGTATTCTTTTTATTGGCCAAATGGAATTTGTGTTTTGGGACTACGTAGTGTTATTGTCAATTCGACAGGAGTATTTTATCCATGTGAAACTTTATATGATAAACAAGAAATGTCGATAGGAAATATTCGAGACGGTATAGATAACAAAACAGTTATAAACTATACCAAAGAATATATTGATCATGGCAATAAGCTGTGCAAGTATTGTTGGGCTTTTCGTTTTTGTGCGCATTGTTTTACATTTGCATTTGACAAAAATAGATATTCTATGAATAAGAAGCTATTGGAATGTAAAATGACAAAGAAAGGACTTCTCGAAGACTTTAAACTCTTTATGGAAATATATTCACAAAATTCTACAGCTTTTGATTATCTTTTAGAAGAAGAGCCTTATGAGAAATTTTCGTATATGCTAACAGATTAAAAAATAAAGAAATATATGAGAGTAACAATGGTAAGATGCATTTTCTTGGTCTTCTTTATGGTTATCACTACCATAAGTTCTTATGGACAAAATGAGGAACAGAAGATGATGGGGGAGGCTAAATTGAAAGAGGAGAGCTTGCAGACTCGTGATACATTGTCTTATGCACTCAATGATGTCGTAATAAAAGGATCAGCCAAGAGTATGCGTATTACGGACAATTCCGTCATCATGAACATCGCAAACACAGAATTGGCAAAGAAAGGAAAGCTCTTGGATATTTGACTTATATGCCTTTTGTTAGTAAACAAAATAATAACATTATTGTTGCAGGTAAAGGAGAACCTATCTTTTACCTTAATGGTCATCGCTTGTATGAATCGTCTGAACTGGAAAAACTATTGGCTTCTGACATCAAGGACATTGAAGTCGTAACTTCGCCTGGTGCCGAGTATGATGCCAGTGCTAAAGCTGTGATTAAAATCAGAACAATAAAACCAAAAGGTGTTGGATTTAGCGGAAACGTAGAAAGTACTTTCGCTTACTTAGGCAATCATAAACTCTCAGAAATACCTAGAAGTAATTTCAATTATAGAACAGGTGGCTTGGATGTCTTTGCGTCTCTAAATCTTCGTGATACAAGAACAAAGAGCGAGTCAAGCCAAAACATGTCGTTAACAAATGAGGACACTTATGCCCAAAATGAAACTTCCGTAACACGTAATACTTGGTTGGGCTATGATGGAAACATAGGTATGGACTATACTGCCAAGTCTTGGAATTTCGGCATAAAATATGCTTTTACAAAGACTCCATATAATAAAGCTACAACAGAAGGCGACGTGCAAGTGATGAAGAATGAAGAAACTTTTTATGACCTATGGTTGAAAAATGCTACCGACATCAATATGTTGGTTCAAAACCTCAGTGCTTATGCTATTTATGACTTGAGTAAACATAGCAAACTTTTTATGGACTGGTATCTTAGCAAGAGCGACAATGATACAGAACAGGACATCGAAGAGATTTACACTGCAAGCTCCCCAAAATATACAAGTTCACATAGCTCCTATTCCAACAAGTTTTTTGCTGGAAAATTAGAAATGCAGCACACATTCAACTTTGGTAATATAAAGTACGGAACAGAATGTTCCCAAACACGATATACAACTGCCTTTGAAAATAAGGATAATAGTCTTCTGACTCCTGCTTCAAGTAGCCTAAGAAAAGAAAAAACGATAGCGGCATACACAAGCCTTACTCTGAAAAGCGACTTTATGACTACTTCTGCAGGAATGAGATATGAATATTGCAAAGTAAACTATGAAAGCAGCGACTATGACGATTCCTGGAATGAGTCGAATTGGTTCCCTTTCATATCACTGCAAAAAAGGTTAGGCAAGGTAAAGCTCAGTGTGAGTTATACCAATAAAATCAAGCGACCGGTGTATTACTCTTTTAGGAACAATGTTACCTATCGTTCCCCATTCGAGTATTCCACAGGAAATCCTAGTTTGAAATCAACGTTTTATCATACCATCAGTTCGTTGCTATCTTATAAGAATCTGAGTGCTTCTGTGACCTATGAAGCACAGAAACATCCAGTCTTCTATATGATTCGACAATATGGTGACAACAATGCTGTAATGGTTCGTCCTGAGAACGTTAAGTCTTACAAGCATTTGGTCGTTACGGGGAATTGGTTTACCACACAAGGTCCTTGGACTCCCTATATCAGTGCTTCATTAGAAAAGCCTTTCTTAAAGATAGAATATACTCAATATAACAAGATGAGAGCGAATATTGAGTTGTTTAATACATTTTCCACACACCAAGGTTATAACTTTGATGTAAACTTCTCTTTTTCTAGTGGCGGCAATCAAAATATAATGGATAGAAAAGCTAACAGTATGTTCCAGCTAGGAGCATATAAGAATTTCTTGGGAGAAAATCTATATGTTGGTATCTATTATATGGATGTCTTCAAAACACAGAAGAGTAAGTACACCATTCTGTTGGACAATGTTTGGCAGCACAAGTCATCCTATGATTTTAACAATGGTATTTATATCACAGCCATCTATAAGTTTAACACTGCCAATAGCAGATATCATGGTAATCAAGCGGGACTTTCTGAAAAAGCTAGGATTGCCATGTAAGCAGTAAAGAGGGCGTGTATCAAGCTCATAACACATCTATTATAAAAGGTTATCCAAGGGTAAATTACCTTTAGATAACCTTTATTTTTATGCCTTATTCATCATCCTTGTTGTCTGCCACAACCTGCGGACCTCTTACCTTGTCCTTCAGGCTCAGACCTTTCTTGATTTCGATGTTCACACCATCGCTCAATCCGGTGGTTACTTGCTTGCGCTCGTAGGTCTTCTTCTCGCCGCTGCCCTTTACGATATAGACAAAGGTGCTGTCGCCGCTGAACTCGATAGCACTCTCGGGCACGGTAATCACGTGGCTCGCCTTTGCCAATACGATCTCAGCATTAGCACTGTAGCCGGAACGGATCTTGCCGCCCTTTACTGAGCGGACGGCTGCCTTTACCTCAAACTGGTTGGCTCCATTGTTCTCTACAGCCTTTGGAGAAATATACTCCAGGTCGGCGTCAAACTTCAGGTCCTGCATCGCTCCGATGGTAATCTTCATCGGCATTCCCACTACCAGATTGCCCACTTCGGTTTCGTCGATGTTGCCACGGAAGATGAGGTCATTCATGTTTGCTACACTGGCGATGGTGGTTCCGTCATTAAAGGTGTTGGCAAGAATCACGGAGTTACCCACCTTGACAGGAATATCGAGGATAATTCCCGAAATGGTAGAACGGATGAGGGTGGAAGAGGCACTGGCGTTGCTCTTGGAAACACCATCACGAACTACTTCGAGCGCATCAAGGGCGGCAACTTTCTCCTCCTTTGCCTGCTGCAACGACTGTTTTACCTTATCAAACTCATCGGCGCTGACCAGCTGCTTCTTGTAGAGCTGTTCCTCGCGACCATAGTTTACCTGTGCCTGCTTCAGGTTAATTTCGGCAAGGCGCACACGAGCCTGCGCCGAACTGAGCTGCCCCATATCCGGAATCACCTTTACCTTGGCGATTACCTCGCCTGCCTGCACGAAGTCGCCTGCCTGCTTGCAGATTTCGGTGATGATACCGCTGATCTGAGGCTTTACGTTCACCTCGTTGCGAGGCTCTATCTTACCCGTAATCACTGTGGTCTTCAACACATCGCCCATCTTTGGGGTAAACTCGGTATATTCCACAGGCTTAGGCTGTGATTTCTCATAAAGGAACACGAAGGTTCCGATGAAAATCAAGGCGACTATCGCCGCAACAATCAACTTTGAATACTTCTTATACATTGAACTTTGAATTTTGAACGTTGAACTTTATGATTACCTGATGAACTCTGAGATATTGACTTGAAGCATTTCATAAAGTTCAATGTTCAAATCTCAAAGTTCAAAGTTATTTATTCGTCTCTCATTGCATCTACCGGCTTGATGCTCATGGCTCGCCAGGCGGGGGCAAGTCCGGCAAGACCGCCGAGGATGCAGATGAGGATGGCTGAAGAGATGGCTGTCCAGAAATCTACCTGGAAGTGGGCGGTGAGAATGCCATCCGTGGTGTTCGCCATTTCCAGCATCTGCAGGATGGCTACTCCGAAGATGATGCCGCTCATGCCTGCTACCAGGGTGAGGAGAATACTCTCTGAGATGATTTGCGAGAGAATCATCTTAGGCGTGGCTCCGATGGCTCGGCGAATGCCTATCTCGGTGGTTCGCTCCTTCACCGTTACCATCATGATGTTGGAAACTCCGATGGCGCCGGCGAGAAGGGTGCCGATACCTACCAGCCAGATGAGGAAGTTGACGCCCTTAAACAGATTGTCGAGCATTTGGAAGAGCACCTCCGTATTGAACACCATGATTCCCTTTTCATCTGAAGGGTCGATGTTGTGGGCCCTGGCTATGGTTTCACGCATTCGCTGGGCGATGCTGCTCATTACCACGCCCGGCTTACCGGTGGTAGCGATGATGTCGATGGCGGTTCCGCGGTTGTAGGCGGTGCGGAGCACGGATTGCGGAATGGTGATGGTTTCGTCGGCTCTACCGCCGAAGTTGATGCCATTTCCCGAGCGGTAATCTACACCCACCACCGTGTAATAGGTGGAATCCACTCGCACACTCTTGCCGCACGGGTCACCGCCGCCGGGGAAGAGGGTCTTGTAAATCTGTTTGCCGATGACGCAAACCTTGCGCTGGCGGCGCACATCCATCTCGTTGATGTATCTGCCGTAAAACATTTTAGGTGCGGAAACCTGGGCGTAGTCGGGATTCACGCCCTGCGTGCTGCCGCTGAATTTCTTGTCGCCAAACACCACCGACTTGTTGCCTCCGAAGAGCAGCGGGGTAATGACATCGAGTTCGGGTACCCTGTGGCGCAGTCGCTCCAGGTCTTTCTCTTCCATCTGCCAGGAACGCCCCTTGTTGAATCCCTTGTAGGGTTTGGTGGTGTTCTGCGCCCAGATGATGGCGGTGTTGGTGGCGAAGCCTGCGAAGTTGTTTTGCAGCATCTCCTTCAGTCCTTGTCCGCCACCCATCAGGGCGATGAGCATAAACACGCCCCAGAACACGCCGAAGCCCGTGAGCAGACTGCGGCTCTTGTTCCTCGTGATGGTGTCGAGAATCTCTTTATATGTATCTAAATCTAATCGCATAATAATAATTTATAGTTTATTCTGCTCTCAGCGCCTCTATCGGTCGGATTCTTGCAGCCTTGATGGCTGGGATGAGTCCGGCGATGGTGCCTGCGATGACGATGGCGATGGTAGCACCGATGCAGGTGCCGAGGCCCACCGTAGGGTTCACAAACATGGCGGCTTTAAACAGTCCGGTATCTACGGTGGTGTGGCCGATGGTTGCGTCCATGATTTCGTTTGCTGCCACGCCGCAGACCATTCCGATGTAGCCGAAGAACGAGGTGATGATGATGCTCTCGGTGATGATGAGCTTCAGTATCGACCAAGGTTTGGCACCGATGGCTTTTCTTACGCCAAACTCTCGGGTTCGCTCCTTTACGGTGATGAGCATGATGTTGCTTACGCCCACGATGCCGCTCAGCAGAGTGAACAGACCTACTATCCAGAGGGCAGTCTGCATGATGGCGATTCCCTGGTTCATCTGGATATTGTCCATGTATCGGTTCCAGAGCCAGATGGGGCGATCGTCATCAGGTGCAGCCTGGTGGTTGTTGTTGATGCTGGCACGATAGTTCTTCTCAAACTGCTCGTTATCTTCCTTGGTCTTCAGATTCTTGATGGTGAACTCCAGACTTCCTGCATCATCGCCCTTGGCGTAGATGGTCTTTATGGTGGAGTAGGCGATGAAAGCATCGGTATTGTTGCGCGATTCATCATCCTTGTAAATTCCTACCACCTGGAAGTTGAGGTTGCTGATCTTTACGTTCTTGCCCACCAGCGAACGGTAGTCTTTGCTGAGTTCCTTGGCCTGGCTTCGGCTCAGCACCACATTCTTGCGCTGGTCCTTCATATCGATTTCGTTGATGAATCGTCCGGCAATCATCTCCGTCTTGTCGATTTTGGGATGTGTAGGAGCCACACCCACCAATGACTGGCTTGCCACATAATTATCGCCGTAGTTGATGTTCACGTTATACTGTTCCAATCTTCCACCCACATCATCCACGTATTGACCATAGGTCTGGTTGCTGATGAGGATGTCCCTGTCGTTGAGCGTGATACTTCTGCCTTCCTTCAGTCCCTTGTAAGCCTTGGAGGTTTCGCCTGGGAATACTCGCATGGAGTTGGCAAGGAATCGGGTGCTTTGCTGCAGCTGGGCATTAATCAGTCCGTTGCCGGCGCCCAGCAGGAATATCAGCATGAAGATTCCCCAGGCAACGGCAAATCCCGTGAGCGAAGTGCGGAGCTTGTTGCGCTTCGACGTGCTCCATATTTCTTTGATTAATTCTCTCATGTTCCAAGTTCAAAGTTATTTCACGTAGTCTTTCGATACGAGATGATGGTCTCTGTTGTCTTCGATGCTTCCGATGAGTCCGTCCTTGATATGGATAACCTTATCGGTCTCGTTGGCAACACCACTTTCGTGGGTTACCACCACGATGGTCATTCCCTCTTTCTGGTGCAGTTCCTTCAGCAGGTCCATCACTTCCACGCTCGTCTTGGAGTCGAGGGCTCCGGTAGGCTCATCGGCAAGGATGATTTCGGGTTTGGTGATGAGGGCACGGGCGATGGCTACACGCTGCTTCTGTCCTCCCGACATCTCGTTGGGATAATGGTTGGCCCATTGCTTCAAGCTCAGTTTTTCGAGATATTCCATTGCCAGTTCGTGGCGCTTCTTGCGGCTCACGCCCTGGTAGAAGAGTGGAAGCTCCACGTTTTCCACCGCTGTCTTGAACGAGATGAGGTTGAACGACTGGAAGATGAAGCCGATCATCTTGTTGCGGTATTCGGCAGCACGGGTTTCCGAGAGGTTTTTGATGAGCACATCATTGAGTCGGTATTCGCCCGTATCGTAGTTGTCGAGAATACCCAATATATTTAATAAGGTGGATTTTCCCGAGCCGGAAGCACCCATGATGCTGACGAACTCGCCACGTTCGATGTCGAGGTCGATGCCCTTCAGCACATGGAGTGGCTGAGCACCCTGATAGGTCTTGTTGACGTCTTTTAGATGAATTAATGACATATAATACGTTTGTTTATTGATATGAATTTTAAACGTTAGACGCTTGCAACCTTCAGAAAGTTGCAAGCGTAGCCCTTTTTTAAAAACGTGATTATATCCACCTTATTATATATAAGGCAAAGATAGTAGTTAAAAATATACTTTTTAAGATAAATAGTGTCATCATATTCTTATCTTTTTGAGATTCTTCTCCAACTCTTCCTTCACTTCATCGATGGAGATGTCGAGAAGCTGCATTTGTCGAGCGAGTTCCGGGAGTCTTTCTTTCATAAACTCCTTCTTGCGGGTCTTCTTGATCTGCTTCTTGGCTCCTGCGGAAACAAAGTAGCCCAGCCCTCGTTTGTTGTAGATGATCTCATCGGTGGCAAGCAGGTCGTATGCCTTCACGGTTGTGTTGGCATTTACCTCCAGCAGCACGGCGTATTCCCTGACGCTCGGTATTCGCTCGTCCTCCTTGTACTTGCCCGCCAGAATCTCATCGCTCAGTCGCTCGGCTATCTGTACGTATATCGCTTTATCATTACTGAAAATCATAATACTTTTGTTTTAAAGTTTTATCATTCTTATCGATATTTTCTTTTCATACTTCTTTTCTTCTCCTAGATGTTGATCCACTTGTTGCAGATTACCTGCATACGGGTGAAGAGCTTGTAGGATGCCAAGAGGCTGAAGGCTGCCAAAGCAAGGAAAACGACCGACCAGAAGATGGCGATGCAGAGAGAAGTGCCCGGATTATCATAGTTAAAATGCTTGAAGAAATCGAAAGCTCCCCATTCTTCAAGTTCGCTGCCACAATAACCTATAATCATGAAAATGATAATGCCAGATACGGCTGTCAGGATGATTGGCTGTTTGCGGAAGAATGTGCCGCCTAGCAGGCAGAAGGAGTAAATCATGGTGAGAAAGCTCCATCCGAGTATGGCTGCATCTATTTTATATTGCCCCGCTAAGATGCAGATAGGATTGTCACCGGTATTGGTTGCGGCTTTGTATATTTGACTTAGAGAACTTCCGATGATACTTGCATGGTAACCGGGAGTCATGAAGAAGCTCAATACAAACTGCACGAAGTCGGCTATAAGTGTAGCAATGAGCATCATGAGGATACTGCCTACACTCATCATCAGGAAACGAGCTGCATATTTTTCCAGATTGTTGGCTGGCAACATCATGAAATTCTCACGTTGCAGCTTGGTCTTCATATTGCTAAAGATGTTGCAGGGAGATATGAAGAAAAACAATATGACAATAGCGGCAAGGAATACTGTCATGTTACCTTCGTAGTAATTACCCAAATCTCCTTCTACTATAAAATGGCTATGAGGAAAAGAATAAAGCATGGAAATGGAAAGCATGATGATGCCGATAGCCAATCCTGCTATACTGTAGAAATAGCTTTTCCAGTTGGTAAGCAAGTCCCAACGCAGCACCATTCCGAATCTATGTAAATCAAAAGTCTTGTTCATAATCGTTGTTATTTAAAATGATTTTATATTTTTCTAATTCTTGATAATCTTGATGAACTTGATGTGAGCTTGATGAATAGCTCTTACTCGGCAAGTTTTCCGCCAATCACTGCATTGAACAGCAATTCCAGATTCATCTGTGTTTCCTGTTCACCCTCTTGTCGCTTGCAGATGGCGGCATTGCCCTGCAGGGTTGGTTCGGCGTAGAGCACGGTGTCGTCTATCTCCTGTGGGTTGCGGTACTCGAAGGTGTATTTCTCGCAGATGTCTGAAACCGATGCATCGAGCAGGAGCTGGCTCTGGTTCATGATGATGATGTGGTCGAGCAACGACTCTACATCGTGCACCTGATGAGTAGAGATGATGAGGGTGCGGTCTTCCGTCATGTTATTGGCGATGACCTTACGGAACTGGCTCTTCGATGGGATGTCGAGACCATTGGTTGGCTCGTCCATCAGAAGAAAGCGGGTACCCGTGGCGAGTGCGAAACTCATGAATACCTTCTTCTTCTGTCCCATCGAGAGTTCGTTCAACTTGAGAGAGAGTGGTAAATCAAAATCCTTGAGGCAACGGTCCAATACTTCCTGCGAGAAGTTAGGATAGAACTCCTGGTTCATCTTCACGTAGGTGGCGAGGGAAACGTTGGGCAGTTCAAACTCTTCGGGCACCATGAAGATGTCCTTCAGCATCTCTGCTCTGCGATCTTGTGCCGAAATGCCATCCACGAGAACGGTACCTTGTTGCTGGCGGAGCAATCCGCTGATGAGGTAGAGCAGGGTGCTCTTGCCTGTACCGTTCTTACCGAGCAAGCCATAAATGTTGTTCTCCTTGAGTTCCAAAGAGAAATCTCTAAATACAAGGTGCTTGCTACCTGGGTATCTGAAATCAATGTCTTTAATCTGTATCATAATCTTTAATGTTTTAGTGTACTACTTCAATAGAACACTGCAAAGGTATGCTTTTTTTCAATAAGTTCCAAACTTTTGGGCAATTATTTTCATACTTTAACGTAATGTTAACATTATCACCTTATTATAAAAAGCTAAGGGTGTCGTTCATAAAAGAAAAAAGATGTTTTTCTAAAAAGCAAAGGCATCGAAAAGCCTTCACTTTTTGATGCCTTGATTCTTATTCTTGGTTTCTATTCTTGAGTCGTTTAGATATATTTCATCAGAATGTCCCAAACGGCGATGATGTGGCAGACGCTACCTGCCAGGACGAAGAAATGGAACACGGAGTGCATGTATTTCTTCTTGTTAATACTGTAGAACACGGCACCCGTGATGTAGCAGACGCCCTCTGCGATAATCCAGATAACCGTGGCTGGGGATACGGAATCTATCAGAGGCTTGAATGCGACAAGTACCGATAATCCCATACCCACAAAGCAGAGCGTCTCCAGATTACTGTGGTCCTTGAGTTTGGCAAAGCTCATCACCGTGCCTGCTATGGCGCATGCCCAGATGAAGATAAAGAGGCTCCATCCCCAATAGCCTTGTTCGCGCATCGCAATCAGGGTGATAGGAGAGTAAGAACCGGCAATGTGCCAGTAGATGGCGGCATGATCCCATTTGCGCAGCCGCTCCTTCCACTTGCTCCATGCAGAGATGGCGTGGTAGATGGTAGATGCGATGTAAGACATCAGCATACCGAACAGGTAGAGGATGATGCCTGCCGTGGCCCATCCGTTGTGCATGGTAAAGCACCAATAAAGGAAGATGGCTCCTACGACAACGCCCATCAGGATGCCTCCGGCATGCGACCAGGAGTTCCAAAGCTCCTCCTTGTGGCTGAAATGTATTTTGAGTTTCATATAGCTTTATTTCTTTTGAATTGTATGATATATAACGTTTACGGGGCAAAGATACTAAGAAATTCCGAGTTTGATGATATTTTTAGAGATTGTTATGATATGGATGTGATTATCTGGGGTATTCTTCCCCGCTCCTAGCTCTTTTATTTGCTTTATTTGCTTGATGTTTGACTTTTTGTGCTTTATTCCAAAAATAAATCAAGAAAGGGTTGGTGGTTCTTGTTTATTTTCTTATTTTTGCATTCGAAAACTTATCAATAGCAATAACTAATAACGTATATAATCAATATGATGAAATTAAAATCACTTGCACTCTTGCTGATGACTATCGCCATGCCTGCGATGGCAGAACAGGTTTCGGTAAACAGTAAGGGGATTTCGCTCATCCTCGATGTGGAGAACGGAAAACCTGCACAGTATCTCTATTTCGGTTCTAAGTTGAATGCTGCTGATTTGCAGAATCTCACAGTAGCTACCAATGGTCGTATGGATGCTTATCCTGCATACGGTCTGAATACTCCTGCAGAAGCTGCACTCGCCATGCGTCACAGCGATGGTAATCTTTCTACTGCTCTCGTGGCTACCGATAGCGATGTGGAGCAGGAGGCTAATGCCACAGTTACTACCATCCATCTCAAGGATCCTGTTTATAATATCAAGGTGGATCTGAAGTACCGTGCCTATAAGGATGTGGATATGATTGAGGCTTGGACTGAAATCAGTAATGGAGAGAAGGGTACTGTTACGCTGACTACCTTTGCATCAGCTATGCTTCCTATACGTCGTGGCGATGTATGGATGAGTCATCTCTCTGGCACATGGGCTGCTGAGGCTCAGTTGAGTCATGAGAAGTTACAGCCAGGCGAGTTTGTCATCCGCAATAATGATGGTGTGCGTAATTCTCATACCGATCATGCCGAGGTGATGTTCTCTCTCAACGGAAAGGGACAGGAGAATACGGGTGCCGTTATAGGTGCTGCACTTGCCTATAGCGGAAACTATAAGCTTAAGACTGTAACTGATGATACAGAATATCATTATTTCTTTGCTGGTATCAATGAGCAGAATTCAGAATATCATCTCAAGAAGGGTGAAACTTTCAAGACTCCGGCGCTCGCCTTCACCTATTCCAATGAGGGATTGAGCGGTGCCAGCCGCAACTTCCATAAGTGGGGTCGTAAGTACGTGCTTGCTCATGGTGATCAGGAGCGTGATATCCTCTTGAACTCTTGGGAGGGTGTTTACTTCGACATCAACCAGAAGGGTATGGATCAGATGATGGCTGATATCCATAGCATGGGTGGTGAGCTCTTCGTAATGGACGATGGATGGTTCGGAAAGAAATATCCTCGCAAGAGAGATAATACTGCTTTGGGCGATTGGGTAGTAGATACCGAAAAATTGCCTGACGGTATCGAAGGCCTGCTTCGTGATGCCAAGAAGAATGGCGTGAAGTTCGGTATCTGGATTGAGCCGGAAATGACTAATACCAAGAGTGAACTTTACGAGAAGCATCCTGATTGGGTGATCAAGGCGCCTAAGCGTGATGCGGTAGTTGGTCGTGGTGGCACTCAGCTGGTTCTTGATCTCGGTAATCCGAAAGTGCAGGATTTCGTATTTGGTGTGGTAGATGATCTGCTTACTAAGTATCCTGAGATTGCCTACATCAAGTGGGATGCCAATATGGCCATCATGAATCATGGTAGTCAGTATCTTTCTGCCGCTGATCAGAGTCATCTCTATATCGCATACCATCAGGGGTTTGCTAAGGTTATCGATCGTATCCGTGCTAAGTACAAGAATGTCATTATCCAGTGCTGTGCCAGTGGTGGTGCTCGTGCCAACTGGGGATGCCTCCGTGGTTTCGATGAGTTCTGGGTAAGTGATAATACGGATGCCCTGCAGCGTATCTATATGCAGTATGGTACCAGCTACTTCTTCCCAGCTATAGCTATGGCAAGTCATATCTCTGCTGTGCCAAACCATACCGTATTCCGCACAACTTCTTTGAAGTATCGTATTGATGTAGCTATGAGCGGACGTCTTGGAATGGAAATCCAGCCAAAGAATATGACGGATGAGGAGAAGACTCTCTGTCGAAAGGCTATCTCTGAATACAAGGAGATTCGCCCTGTTGTTCAGTTTGGCGACCTTTACCGTTTGGTTTCTCCGTACGATAATCAGGGCCTGTCTTCTATCATGTATGTAAGCGAGGCTAAGGATAAGGCTGTGTTCTACTGGTGGAAGCTTGCTAACTTCTATAATGCGCACCTTCCTATCGTTAAGATGGCTGGTCTGAATGCAAACAAGATGTATAAGGTACGTGAGCTTGATGTCATCGATAATACTCCTTTGACTTGTGAGGGTAAGTCATACTCTGGCAAGTATTTGATGGAACATGGCTTGGAAATGCCATTGGAGCATAATGTTGACTGGGGTAAAAAGAACGATTGGTCTTCTCGTGTTCTCTATTTGGAGGCTCAATAAAGGCTGGTTTTTGTAAAATAAAGAGAAAGCTTTCTCGTGATGGTGCTTTTAAGTACACACGAGAAAGCTTTTTTTGTTTTAGGCGTGTGTGTCCGAACACAAACGTTCTTACGCGCGTATATATATAATAAGGAGAAGAATGAATTTGAAACGCGAAAAGTGTTTATGAGTGTTAAATTTGAAAGAAAATTGCAACTTTCTTCTCGAAAAATTTGGTGGAATGAAAAATAGTTAGTACTTTTGCACTCGCTTTTGAGAAATCAAG
>OMAP01000042.1_pt1 | contig 33050 bp, 30 predicted proteins | sample 1644691 | NCBI WGS metagenome assembly OMAP01 (sample SAMEA103958141, study PRJEB25191) | human gut metagenome | biome: human-associated habitat [ENVO:00009003]; feature: intestine environment [ENVO:2100002]; material: feces | place: Germany | collected 2013/2015 | reverse complement strand
CTCTCTCTTGCCCGAAGAGAGAGGATGTAACCGCCCTCCGGTGCTCGGAACCGCTTCGCTCTAAGGTTGGCGGGGCATCAAAGCCCTCGCCAGGTTTTTGCGGGCTGGGACCGCCTGGGGACTGCAGTTTACAATTTATAATATACAATTAATAGTTTGCTGTTTATAGCTTACTGTTGATTTGGAGGTAATTTGCTGATAATTTGCAGATTTCTTTCAATTTTCTTGGTGGTTTCGTAGAAAAAGCGTAACTTTGCGACATTATTAAACGTTTAAAATGAAAGGTTATGGCATTAGAAATAAGAAGTATTCCTGTCTTGACAGGTGAGACTGCAGAACGGTTTGTTCGTGAGGCTGAGGAGAATGAGCGCAATCCACAAAGGAGAAAATTAGTCTTTTCTTTTGAGGATATTGATCGCATTATGGAACGTTCACGTAAATATATGAAAGAACATGGAGGAAAAGGACCTTTTGCAAAATAGTTGTGGGGACTTTCCATATTCTGTTACAACTCAGGGTGAGCTGGAAAGTTTTAGTTGCGGAGATAAGGACTTGGATGATTTCTTTCATCAAGACGCATTCCTTTATGCAGAGCAGCTGTTGGGAAAAACTTATTATTTTTCCACAACAGGAGATGACAAGAAGATTGTTTGTGCTTTTACGTTAGCAAATGATAGTATCAAGGCTGCTTTGATTCCGAATACTTCAAGAAATCGAATACAGAGGAAGATTCCGAATTCAAAGAGAACAAGGAGTTATCCTGCAGTATTGATTGGAAGACTTGGTGTGGCAAAGGAGTTTCAAGGAACGTAAGTATTCGGTAAAAGCCGTATTGTGCGCCTAGATAAAGTTTCGTACCTTTGCACCATGATTTTAAATTATTCAAATTATGGTACAAGGCAAGAAACAATTAAACAGCAAGCCAAAGTTCGCCGAGATTGTAATCGGCGACAATGAGGCGAAGGAAATGCGAGAGAGTGTGAATGCTCGTAGCAGCCGTGCAAAGTTTCTGTTTTATTTTGAGATTCGAAATACGGCGTTGAGCGGATACTTACCTTGGAACATGTAAACGATATTAAAAGAAAGGGCATCCATAGAGGATGCCCAGTATACTGTAGGGAGGTTGATCGAAACCAAGGACAAATCGTCTCGTTAGAGTGATGCTCTCCCTTATTATCAATATTAAGTTTTGCGCCGCAAAATTAATAATTTTCTATGTGAATTCCAAATTTTTACTCACAAAAAACATTAATTGAGATGAAAAAAGAGAATTTTCAAGAGTTCTTCAAATATAGAATGGCTGAAATTATGCATAAAGACACCCTTGACAGCTATCGTGTAAGGGCTAATAATGCTCATACGATTTTGAGAGAACTGAGTTATGTCTTGGAAGGTTGGCTCGCTGGAAATGTCAAGCGTTTTGAAACAGTAGGGCTCTGCATTGATGAAGCTATCAATCTTATAGAGAAGGATTCTGGACTTATATTCCCTAGCTATACCAAGGCTTTGTTTGTCGGGGATTTGAAGAGCTATGCCAGTATCTCTAAGAGCAAAAAAGATATGCCTCTTGAGGAGGAAACCAACAAACTTATCTATCTGGTAAATGAGTGCTTGGCTTCGAATGATGGTGTCTATTTGGCTAACTTAATAAAAAGTATAGAGGCTCAAGTTACAATGGAGGGAGAAATAGAAGCTGAACGATTTAGTCCTAAACTGAGAGAGTTTGATGGTTTGTTATCATCTTTTGCTTGTGAACTACTGACGATTGGTTATTCAAAGCGATACCTATATAAATTCTTCAACTCTTTTAAGAAAAACCGAAGAGGTTTGTCATTTGAGGATGCTTTTTCTGAAATGAAACTTAAGTTTACGGAATTAAAGCAGCTCTCGTTCTACGTTGTCATTAAACTCAACTTCAAATATACAAAGAATGCTCAAAGGGCAACGGATGCTGCAGAGCAATTGAAAGAGGAGATTCTAGATAACTTGAAGGACTATGTAGGGATGCATAAGTCTTTTGGTAAAAAGAGGAATTCTGTACGTTTCTATATCAAGAAAGTAAATGCTCTAGATGCTTATATGGCTGTAAGAGAGACGTACAACGAACTGTCTAAATTGTTGGACTATAGGCAAGATCTTATATATGGATATACTCTGCCCAATTATGCTCTTGCCTTTTGGGATAATGAAGATGGTTATCTTGTATCTTCTGAAAAGTTTTTCGAACTGGATAATGGAGGTCAGTTTTTGAAAGATGAAGGGAATCATTTATATGAGAAATTAAACCGAATAGATAATTCTGAGTCTGTCACTACTGATGTAAAGGACAGAATTACTGCTGCATTACGCCATTTGCGAATAGGCGATGGTCAAGTGGAGTTGGAACAACAGTTTATCAACTATTGGATAGCTTTAGAGTTTATTTTTGCTTCATCGTCAAGCAAGGATAACACGTATTCTCGAATTAAGGAAAATCTAGTAAATATACTTTCTGCTTGTTATGTCAAGCGAAACCTTCTCTATCTAGAAAATTGGATGCATCGTGAAGGCATCTTAAATGATGAAGATGATTTAATTGCAAAGATTAATGAACCTGAGCTTGTGGCTGGTTTAGATAGTATTCTATTGAAGTATAGGATTACAAATATGAAGTCTCATCTCCATCATAAAGATAAAGTTAAGGATTATATCGTAAACCATCAGACGCATCTATTGCAGCATATATCTCGAATCTATAGGCTAAGGAACGAGCTTGTACATGAAGCGGCGCTAAAACAGGATATTGAGAATGTAGCAAGTAATTTGAGGTTTTATCTTGTGTTTGTTCTTAATCAGATGGTAGATTATTTTTCTGAGGATTCTACTAATATGAAATCGAAGACGATGCTTCAATTCTTTTGGAATTACGAGAAGGGACTTAGAGCGATATTATCAGCTGATAGTTCTGAAGTCGTAACTGTAATTTTAGACATTCATATAGCTAAAAGTTACATTGTCTAGTGTAAATGTGTGGTAAGTATTCGGTGAAAGCCGTATTGTGTGCCTAGATAAAGTTTCGTACCTTTGCACCATGATTTTAAATTATTTATATTATGGTACAAGGCAAGAAACATTTAATCTGTATCATCAAGGTGGTTGTCAAGATTGTAGTTTGTCTGCTAAACAGGAAGGTAAATGTTTGGCAAACCATAGAGGTATTTACATCGGTAAGTGTCTAAAAAAGAATAAAGAAAAATATGATGAAGCAATCCTTCTTCAGATACGAAGGGCATAACTATCTGGTGCCCTTCCTCATCATCAGCAGCCTCTTCTTCATGTGTGGCTTTGCTCATGGCTTCATAGAGGTGTTGAATCCGTAAATCACCATTAGCCCGTATGGCGGTACCTATATAATATATTACCTTTGCATCCGTAATTAAAACAGTTTGATAATGGAAACAAGGGAATATTTCGAAAAAGTGATGAAGGATTACAACCAAAATTGTAAAGGTCGTAGCTTGCGCAAGTATTGTAAGGAGGAGGCAGTGGATTATGACTGGCTCATAAAGTTTAAGAAATCATATCGTTCAAATAAACTTCAACCAGATGAAAACAAGAAGCTAGGCGAAGGTGAGTTTATCGCTTTGACAGTTGAGGAGAACTTTGTTCCTGAGAAGTTGAATGACATTAATTTTGGCGATTATATAGAAGATATACTCACCCGACTGATGGAGGGGGAGCAAGACTTCATGTCCCTAATCCCATGTAATTATAACTCGAACAAAAAGGTGAATGTCAAGGCTGCCTAATAGGCAGCTTTGGCAATACCAATTAATAATATGCTTTTTTTGAAAAATGTTGGATGTGCTAACTGCTGAAAATCAGTAGTTACGTTCTAACGGTGATTTACATTGCTGAGGAGTTGATGCCCTCTAATATCATCTCGTCCTTCTTTATCATTAAGGAAGGGAGTTCTAAAATCATCCCGTCCTTCTTTACCATTAAAGAAGGCTCCACCTCTCATCTCGGTCTTCTCCCCTCAGGGAAGAAGAGGAAAACCGCCCTCCGGTGCTCGGAACCGCTTCGCTTTATGGTTGTCGGACCATCAAAGGTCTGCGCCATGTTGTGCGGGATGGGACCGCCTGGGGAAAGGTGGAGACAGTATGGGGTGGACTTGCTATAATAGGGTGATTGATTGCTGATCTTGAGGCTAATTTGCTGATAACTTGTAGATTTCTTTCGATTTTCTTGGTGGTTTCGAAGAAAAAGTGTAATTTTGCATTAGAGAATGAACGTTTAATATAAAGTTTATGGAAACAGCAATATTTAATCCGGTTCAGCAACACTTGTTGAAGATGTTTGCCTTTGATGGTTCAGAAGAAAGACTTTCTGAAGTGAAAAATGTTTTGAGTGATTATTTTCGCAAAAAAGCAGATGCTTGCTTAGAAGGTCTTTGGAATTCTGGGAAGCTGAATCAGTCAAAGCTTGATGAACTACGCCATCAAGACTTACATACTATGTTGAAAAAGTAAGATCTTATGGAAAGAATAGTCTTGGATACTAACAGCCTTATACAGAGTATATCACCAAGAAGCCCATATCGTCGAATCTGGGATAGCTTTTTTGATGGTACTAATCTTTTGTGCGTCACTACCTCCATATTAAACGAATATGAGGAAATATTAAATCTCTTGACCAATGAAGAGACTGCCAAATATATCATTGATGCAATTGTTAGTAATCCTTATACTATATTCATAACCGTATATTTTGATTTCAATTTGATTCAAAAAGATCCGGATGACAATAAATTTGCGGATTGTGCAATAACTGCTGGTGCTAGGTATATAGTTACCGAAGATCATCACTATGACGTAATAAAGTGGAAAGATTTTCCTGGTCTTGATGTTGTTGGTTTGGATGAATTCTTAAAACATCTATTAAAGATTAATCTTTAAAAGGATTCTGAAGCTGTCTTTTGAAAACCTGCCTTTAAAAATCTTTATGCCACTTTCGGTTCCCCTTCAAGAGGACAGAAACCTTAGGGACGAGAGGATGTAATCGCCCAGCAGTGCTGTTTTTCTAAAATCATCCCGTCCTTCTTTACCATTAAAAAAGGCTTTTTCGAAAACCTACTCGTCCTTCCTTACCCTTAAGGAAGGCTCCACCTCTCATCTCGGTCTTCTTCAATGGTCTTTACACCCCCTTCGGTTCCCCCGTTTGCGGGGGACAGAAACCTCAGGGAAGAAGAGGAAAAACGCCCTCCGGTGCTGACTTTTCTACCTCTCCGTCTCTCCTGCAAGGAGAGCTCCACATCCTAACCAAGCCACAATAGGCTTTACGACCCTTTCGGTTACCCTTACAGGGGACAGAAACCCTTCTCGAAAAGGGAAGGATGTAACCGCCCTCCGGTGCTCGGAACCGCTATGCTATAAGGTTGGCGGGGCATCAAAGCCCTGCGCCAGTTATGCGGGATGGGACCGCCTTATTACAACTTGCTTCTGGTCTTCGCCATCTTGTGCGGGCTGGGACCGCCGGGGGTGGGAAGTTTATAATTTACAATTTATAATTAATAGTTTACTGTTTAGAGCTAATAGTTTATAGTTTACAGCTTATATCCAGAGAATTTGATGATAAGTTGCAGATTTCTTTTGATTTTCTTGGTGATTTCAAGAAAAAAGCGTAATTTTGGCGGCAAAGTTGAACGTTTAATTGAAATAAAATGGAACAGACTGTATTTAACCCTGCTCAGATGAAGATTCTTCAAATGATGTCTTATATCAAGACTCCACAGGAATTAGATAATCTTGAAAATGTTCTCTCTCAATACTTTGCAAAGAAGGTTGATGAGGGGATTGATGAGTTGTGCGATAATGGAAGTATAACTCTTGATACCATCGAGAGCTGGGGAAATGAGCATTTACGTACTTCTGGCAAATGAGAAAGATAGTTCTTGATACTAATTGCTTGTTGATGAGCCTTCCAAGGATAAGCCCTTATCGTAAGATTTGGGATGATTTCTTGAAAGGTAAGTTGACCTTGTGTGTCACAAATGAAATTATTGAGGAGTATTTAGAAATCATAGAGCAAAAGACTAATGCCAATATTGCAAGTAATGTTGTGTCTGTGATTCTAAGTCAAAAGAATGTGGAATTCGTAACACCCTATTATAAGTTGCATCTCATTCAAGCTGATGAGGATGACAACAAATTTGTAGATTGTGCTTTTTCTGCTGGTGCAAGTTGTATAGTGAGTAATGATGCTCACTTTAAAATTCTCAATGAGGTTGAATTTCCTCGCATTTTTGTTGTAAATATAAAGGATTTCGTGGAGTTATTATTGCGGAATCAAGGAAACAATCATCTTAATTAATAGTTTAAGATGTCGTAACTATTGATTATAGCAAGTTGCAGAAGAAACTCATCTCGGTCTTCTCCAAGTCTTTACGCCCCCTTCGGTTCCCCTTTTAGGGGACAGAAACCTCAGGAGCGAGGGAGAAAACCGCCCTCCGGTGCTCGGAACCGCTTCGCTATAAGGTTGTCGGACCAAAGCGGTCTACGCCATGTTGTGCGGGATGGGACCGCCTGGGGAAAGGTGAAGACAGTATGGGGTGGGTTTGCTATAATGGGGGTATAGATTACTGATTTTAAGGCTAATTCGTTGATAACTTGCAGATTTCTTGTGGTTTTCTTGGCGGTTTCGAGAAAAAAGCGTAACTTTGGCGACAGAATGTTGAACTAGAATAAATAGGAGGCTAGAATTATGTATACAACTGGTAATACAGCAAATATGGTTCTTCCATATTGGAATGAAATCAAGAATTGGAGTCGGGAAGATAGAAGTAATCTTGCCGAATTGATACAGATGTCTCTTTATGATGAGGAAGATGGAAATGACGATTTGATAAATCAGCTGTCACCAGAACTCATGAAAGAGTTGGCGGAATATGCTGTTAAAGAACATCGTGCTGGTCGTTGCTTGACCCAAGAACAAGTAGAAAAATCTGTCATGGAGGCTATGGGATGGAACTGAGATGGTTACCTTTTGCTTCAGAACAACTACGAGCAGATATGTAATATGTTGTTGATAACTTTGGAGAGATAACTGCAAAGAAATCTCTTCGAAGAATTCTTGATAAGGTTAATGAGCTGAGGAAAAATCCTGATATAGGAATTTGGGACAAAAAGTTTTCTTCAGATGGCATTAAGGTTAGGCATCTCAATATTGGTCCTAATATGGTTTTTTATTTGATTGATAGATATGAAGTGGTTGTTATTGCAGTGATGCATTGCAAACAGTCTTCTTATGTTATCAATCGTGCGATTCGATATGCATTGAAGAATTTTTTTGAATCGTAAGTATTCGGTGAAAGCCGTATTGTGTGCCTAGATAAAGTTTCGTACCTTTGCACCATGATTTTAAATTATTTATATTATGGTACAAGGCAAGAAACATTTAATCTGTATCATCAAGGTGGTTGTCAAGATTGTAGTTTGTCTGCTAAACAGGAAGGTAAATGTTTGGCAAACCATAGAGGTATTTACATCGGTAAGTGTCTAAAAAAGAATAAAGAAAAATATGATGAAGCAATCCTTCTTCAGATACGAAGGGCATAACTATCTGGTGCCCTTCCTCATCATCAGCAGCCTCTTCTTCATGTGTGGCTTTGCTCATGGCTTCATAGAGGTGTTGAATCCGTAAATCACCATTAGCCCGTATGGCGGTACCTATATAATATATTACCTTTGCATCCGTAATTAAAACAGTTTGATAATGGAAACAAGGGAATATTTCGAAAAAGTGATGAAGGATTACAACCAAAATTGTAAAGGTCGTAGCTTGCGCAAGTATTGTAAGGAGGAGGCAGTGGATTATGACTGGCTCATAAAGTTTAAGAAATCATATCGTTCAAATAAACTTCAACCAGATGAAAACAAGAAGCTAGGCGAAGGTGAGTTTATCGCTTTGACAGTTGAGGAGAACTTTGTTCCTGAGAAGTTGAATGACATTAATTTTGGCGATTATATAGAAGATATACTCACCCGACTGATGGAGGGGGAGCAAGACTTCATGTCCCTAATCCCATGTAATTATAACTCGAACAAAAAGGTGAATGTCAAGGCTGCCTAATAGGCAGCTTTGGCAATACCAATTAATAATATGCTTTTTTTGAAAAATGTTGGATGTGCTAACTGCTGAAAATCAGTAGTTACGTTCTAACGGTGATTTACGCTTGATTTAAAGATTGCTAAAAAATATGATACTTTCTTGGAAATAATTAGATTTTATCGTATTTTTGCAAAAATATAAATATAGTAAGGTATGACAGCAAAAGAAGATAAGGAAAAAGAAAAGACTCGCAGAGAAAATCTGAGCAAGTTTATATATCAGCTTGCTAACACCTGCTTTACTGCAATGGTAGTTGTTGCTGCAGTTGGTCTTGTACTAGGTGTAGAGGACGCTAAACCCTATGCTTTGCTGTTAGGTGTGGGATTATTTTCTACTATTTTCTTAGCGCTGTTTGCTGATAATATTTTAAAAAAGAAATAATTATGGAAGGAATGTATATTGTTTTAGGTGGTGTAGGAATCGTTGCATGCTGCCTTTATCTTTGGTCTGCTTTTACGAAAAGCGGTAAGAAGTGGATTGAGAGCCTTTAAGGCTTTTCTCCGGTGCTTGGAACCGCTTCGCTCTAAGGTTTGTATTATCCTGCAAATTATCAGGAAATCAAAATCCTCTCCGGCAACCGTGCCTTGCTCACAGAGAATGTCATCCATACCGAAGAGGTGAAACTGGATACGAAATGGGGATATTAACATATAGCACCGCATAACTATATAAAAAGGTAGTTATGGCGGTGCTTTTGTGAATTACAAAGGATACTCCTCGAAAGCGTAGAGTACAGTGCTTAAATAACGCTCGCCAGTATCTGGCAAGAGGGCAACAATCTTCTTGCCCTTGTTCTCAGGACGCTTCGCAATCTCGGTGGCTGCAAAGGCGGCGGCACCTGATGATATTCCTACCAGAAGACCCTCGGTCTGAGCCAAGTCACGACCTGCCTTGATGGCATCATCGTTCTGAATATCCAATACTTCATCGATATATTCTGAAGAGTAAGTCTCTGGAATGAAACCGGCACCGATGCCCTGAATCTTGTGAGGACCGCTCTGTCCGCCGTTCAATACAGGTGATGTGGCTGGTTCTACGGCAATCACCTTCACGTTTGGATTCTGCTCCTTCAGATACTTGGCGATACCCGAAATGGTTCCACCAGTACCTACACCGGCTACGAAGATATCAATCTCGCCATCGGTATCAGCCCAGATTTCTGGTCCAGTTGTGGCATAGTGCTTGGCAGGATTGGCTGGGTTGGTAAACTGTCCCAGAATCACGGAACCCGGAATGGAATCACGGAGTTCCTCGGCAGCCTTGATGGCGCCAGGCATTCCGTCCTTACCGCTGGTCAATCTCACTTCTGCACCGTAAGCCTTCACCAGGTTTCTGCGCTCCACGCTCATGGTTTCAGGCATGGTGAGGATGAGGTGGTAGCCCTTTACAGCTGATACCAGAGCCAGACCTACACCCGTGTTACCGCTGGTTGGTTCGATGATGGTGGCACCTGGTTTCAGGATGCCCTTCTGCTCAGCGTCTTCAATCATTGCAAGTGCGATACGATCCTTTACGCTTCCGCCAGGATTGAAGAATTCTACCTTAGCAATCACAGGAGTCTCCAAACCCTTGGATGCTGAATACTTACCCAATTCTACCAATGGGGTCTTACCGATTAAATCAGTAATCTGTTTATATATCTTTGCCATAATGATTTTTTAAATGTTAAGTGTTGAGTGTTGAATGTTGAATTTTAATGTTGAGTGTTGAATGTTGAATGCCGTTATTGTCCGTCAGGCAATTCAACATTTAACATTCAACATTCAACACTGAAATTACTTCACATACGTAAATGCCTCATCGAGTGCCTCAATCAGGTCGTCGATGTTCTCGATACCGATGCTCAGGCGAACGGTAGAAGGATAGATGTGCTGTTCCTCCAACTCCTCTGGGCTCAGCTGAGAGTGGGTGGTTGTTGCTGGGTGGATAACCAGTGACTTCACGTCGGCTACGTTAGCCAGCAAAGAGAAGATGCGCAGGTGGTCGATGAACTCCCATGCCTCTTTCTCGCCGCCCTTGATATCGAAGGTGAAGATAGAACCACCGCCGTTAGGGAAGAGCTTCTTGTAAAGCTCGTGGTCTGGATGAGAAGGAACGGCTGGGTGATTAACCTTAGCCACCTTAGGGTTGTTCTCCAGATACTCTACTACCTTCAATGCATTCTGAACGTGACGCTCTACACGGAGGCTCAATGTCTCCAAGCCCTGAAGAAGAATCCAGGCATTGAATGGAGAGATGGTTGCACCGGTATCACGAAGGATGACCGCACGGATTCTGGTTACGAAGGCTGCTGCTCCGGCTACATCTGCGAATACGGCACCATGATAAGATGGGTCTGGCTTGGCGAGAGTAGGGAACTTGTCGGCATTTGCCTTCCAGTCGAACTTACCGCCATCTACGATGACGCCACCGAGAGATGAACCATGACCGCCGATGAACTTGGTAGCAGAGTGAACCACGATGTCTGCTCCGTGCTCGATAGGACGGATGAGGTATGGAGTGCCGAAGGTGTTGTCGATAATCAATGGGATGTTGTGGCGATGAGCAATCTCTGCCAACTTATCGATATCGGTTACATCAGAGTTAGGATTTCCGAAGGTCTCTGCATAGAGTGCCTTGGTATTGTCCAGGATGGCAGCCTCTACCTGCTCGAAGTTGCGAGGATTCACGATGGTGTAGCTTACACCCTGTGTGGATAATGTATGAGTGATGAGGTTATAAGTACCACCGTAGATGTTGTCGGCAGCTACGATGTGGTCGCCATTCTGAAGGATGTTCTGCAGAGCGTAGGTAACGGCGGCAGCACCAGAAGCGACAGCCAAACCTGCTACACCACCCTCGAGGGCAGCTACACGGTCTTCGAATACACCCTGAGTAGAGTTGGTCAAGCGACCATAGATGTTACCTGCGTCACGGAGTCCGAATCTATCGGCAGCGTGCTGAGAGTTGCGGAACACGTAACTTGTGGTCTGGTAGATAGGCACCGCACGAGCGTCTGTAGCTGAATCTGGATTTTCCTGACCTACATGCAACTGAAGTGTCTCAAAGCGAAGTTTCTTTTCTGTACTCATAATCTATGTCCTTTCTTTAATTTTACGTTAATATTCAATCTTATTCATTTATATAAATCTGTCGCCCAGAAATCAGATTGATGTTCTCGCTCTGAAAGACATTCTGATGTCCTTCTGGAAGTCATCATGCTGTTTGTTCTGATTGACGCTGCAAAGGTACGGCGATTTTTTGGATTCTGAAATAGCACATGAGTAGTATTCCTGCTACCACGTTTGTGGTATTCGGGTATTTTTTAGTAGAAAAATGGGCAAAATTACCTAATTTGGCCGTGTTTTGTTACCTAATTTGGCCATGATTTGTTACCCAATTTGGCTGTGTTTCACTTCCGAGTTTGGCTGGTAAACAGCAAAAAGTGGCGATAGGTGTGCGAAATCTATGTTTTTTTATGAGATTTCGCATACTTATCGCCACTTTTTTGAGAGAAATTACAGTCTAAATCCTAAGCCGATGGTCATCGGGTAGCACTCGGGAGCCTTGGTCTTGTTGAGCAGCGGGGTTATTCCGGCACGGGCGTAGAGCATCACTCCTGAGTAGCCAGCACGGGCTTCCAGGTTCAGGCCGATAGGGTTGAGGTTGATATCGCCCGTTTCGGTATGCTTGTGTTTTCCGATGAAGTAGCGGGAATGCTCGTGCCAGCGGAATTCTACCGATGGACCTAACGCCAGGAATGCATCATGGCATCCTATGCGCTTCTGCCACTCCAGCATGATAGGCAGGCGGAGCACATTGTAGCTGATATAGCTTTTCTTCAGCGTCTCGCCATCTATCGGAGTCATTGCCGATACCCCGTTTTCGGTGCTTAATACATAATTGTCCTTGAAATGGTGGTGTACCTGTCCGATGGAGAGAGAGGAGGTGAGCGCCATTTCGTTGGAAAGGCGGAAGCAGAGACTGGTGAGGGTGATGCCCCATTCCCACGACTTGGAGTCGCGACTGTGCATCTCGTTGTTGCCTCCCATGCTTCCCCTGCTGCCTGGCAACTGGCTGCAGCCGAAGAAGAAGGTTGGATAATGACTCTCCAGACTGCGCTTGCGCTTTCTCAAAGTCTGAGGGATGAAAGGTGAGGTGACAAATACCTTTTCTACTTCCTGACCATCTACGAATTGGGTTTCGGAAATCTTGGTCATCTCGTTGCCGTTCATCTTATATATCTTCACAGAAGTCTGTTCACCATCCTGCTTGATGACGATGTTCTGGTCGTTCACTCTGATTGTGGTGTCGTTAGCCTCTACAGAGGCTGGTGCACTGTTGCTGTTGGTTTCAGCAAGGGCGAAGGCTGGCATCATGGCAGCCATCATCATTACGTTTTTGATATTCATAATACTATATTTTATATTGTTTCTTATTCTTATTGAGAGGATTCCTGTAGGAAGATGTTGCTTCTATCTTCTGGAATAGCAGAGTTGCATAATATCTTCGGGCGACAGGTCGCCTTCGATATAAATCACGGTTCCCTTGCTTTCATTCGGATTACTGAAGAGGATAAAGCGGTTGTTGCCATTGCTCAAGGGTGCCATCATGTAATAGCCGCTCACCATCTTGCCATTCTCCACCACCTCTCTGATCTTTTTCGCAGCCTTGCGGTCGGACTTCAGATAGTGGGCTATTTCCGTGGAGTGGTTCTTATATACCAGGCTCTTGTATATCTTGAGCTTGTAACCTTTGAGTTGCGTATTCTGCATCGTAACCATCTTGCATCCCTTGGCGTGTCCGAAGCGTTGGAATATACTTTTTACGTACAGCCCCTCCTGGGCATTAGCCGAAATCGAGGCTACCACGATAAGAAGCAGTCCGATGAAGAAGCGTTTTATCAAGTTGCATCGTTTCATATTCTATACCTTATTATAAATATTATACTTTATAGTTTGATTGATTGTTTCATCTAAAAGATGAATTTATTGTTTCATCATATCCAGGGCACTGAATGGATCTTCGGAATCTGCCGAAACATCTTCCAGGGCATCCAGGGCTTCATGGTGCACGAATTCCTGGTCGGTATAAACCTTTCCATCGATAACCGCATAACATTCAGGCTGAGGCTGGGCTATCTTCTGGATGCCCACAATCAGGAATGCGATGATAGCGGCGGCTGCCACAGAAGTGCCGAAATATTTGAGCCATCTGCTGCGAGAAGCTTCCTCTTTCTTTCCTTCTTTCTTTGGGATATTCTTTTCTTCATCTTCTAGAATATCCTCCTTTTCTATCTCCTTCTCTTTTTCTTCTTTTAGAATTTGAGACAGATTCATCTGTTCGAATCCGATATAGCTGAAGAGGGCGCGATAGGATTCCCATTCTTCCGGAATATCATTGCCATGCTCTTCGAAAAATTTTCTGAGCGTTGCCTCTTCCTTATTGGATGTGGCACCATCCATATACTTGTCGAGCAAGTCCTGTATCGTCTTGAATTCATTGGTATTCTTGAATTCATCGATTCTTTTTATTTTATTGTTCATCTTCTTTCCTCCTTCTTTATTTTGTTCTGTTTCACGATATTCATATAGGTCTCTCTGATTTTGAGTCGGGCTCGGGAGAGATTCTTTCGGAGATTATCGGCAGTACATCCCGTTATCTGCATGATTTCATCGGCAGTATAGCCTTCTATCTCCTTCATGCGGAATATCTGCTGCTGCAAGGTCGGAAGCTGTGCCACTATCTGCTTGATGAGGTTTACCTCGTCCCGTTGCTCTGCCCGCCGGTCTTCTATGGGTACTTCCATCACCTTGTCGGTGGTGAAGTTCCGCTCCTCATGTCGGCACTGGTCATAAAACTTGTTGCGCATGATGGTGATGGCGAGCGCCTTGAGGTTATTTTCTGCCTTGATATTCTGGCGCATGTCCCACAGCCTGAGCATGACTTCCTGCACGAGGTCTTCTGCATTGTCGTCACTCTCAGTCAACCTTAGCGCATACGCTTTCAAGTCGCTGCGCATCGGTAGGATGATATGTTTGAATTCTTCTGTTCTCATAACCTTAACACTCTATAGACGTATGAAATTGAAAAATCGGACATCTTAAAAAAGATTTTTTTCAAAAAATGCTTTCTTTTTTCAAAGAAAAATGTTATTTTTGCAGTCATAAACATAAAATTTAGCAATCGAAGACATAAAATTTTTCAATCGAAAACAATAAAAAACTGAATGACTTATGGCATCAATAGTTTCTATTATTCCCATCGTGTTGCTGTTCATCCTGATGCTCGGCTTCAAGATGGCAGGTCATAAAAGCGCCTTGCTGACGCTCGTAGTTACCGTGTTTCTCGCTCTCTTCGCTGCTTCGCCGCTGGGCATGATTGCCCCGGAACATGCGGAGGATAGCGTGATCGCCCTGACGGGATGTGCGGTGGTGGAAGGCATCCTGAAGGCGGTATTCCCGATTCTCATCATCATTCTGATGGCTATCTACAGCTATAATATCCTCGTGGAAAGCAAGCAGATTGAGGTAATCAAGAGGCAGTTTACATCGATTACCGATGATAAAGGGCTGCTCGTGCTGCTCCTCGTATGGGGATTCGGCGGACTGCTCGAAGGTATGGCGGGCTTCGGAACGGCGGTGGCGATACCTGCTGCCATCCTCATCGGACTCGGCTTCAAACCGATGTTCTCGGCTCTGGTTTCCTTGATTGGTAATACCGTGGCTACGGGATTTGGTGCCGTGGGCGTGCCGGTTACTACGCTCTGTAACGAGGTGGCGGAAAGCGGATCGGCTTCGGCGTCTCAGATTTGCGAGACTTCGGCCTTCGCCATCATCCAGCTGTCACCTCTCTTTATCATCCTGCCTTTTATTATCCTGACGCTTACCGATAAGCACAATCTTATCAAGAATCTCATCATCGCCCTTTGGGTGGGAGTGATTTCCGTGGTAGTGCAGTTTGTATGCGGCTATTATCTCGGTTCGGAGACTCCAGCCATCATCGGTTCGTTGGCAGCCATTATTGCCATCATCGCATGCGCCAAGGTGTTTGCCAGAAAGAGCAAGGTGCAGGATAAGGAAACCTTTACGCTTGCCGAAAGCCTGAAGGCATGGAGCGTTTACCTCTTTATATTGATATTCATCCTGGTTTCCGGAGCGCTCTGTCCTCCGGTCAATGCTTTCCTCAAGAGTCATCTGGTGAGTGCGGTTCATCTGCCAGTGCTCGACAGCACCTTTAAGTTTGGCTGGATTTCCAATGCAGGCCTGATGCTTTTCCTGGGTGCTACGATTGGTGGATTGGTTCAGGGGTTGAGCCTCAAGAGACAGATGGTGATTCTTGCCCGTACCACGGTGAATCTGCGCAAGACGGTGGTGACTATCTGTTCGCTGATAGCTCTGGCAAGTGTGATGAACTATTCGGGAATGATTACTTCCATCGCCTCAGGTCTGGTGGCTGTAACGGGTGATTTCTATCCTCTGGTAGCGCCGATGATTGGTGCCATCGGAACCTTCGTAACGGGTTCTGATACCTCTTCGAATATCCTCTTTGCCAAACTCCAGGCTCATGTAGCCAACCAGTTGGGCATGACGGGACAGAGCACATTCTTTGGTATGGAGGGCGGTCAGGAGAACTGGCTAGTTGCTGCCAATACCACGGGAGCCACGGGTGGCAAGATGATCAGTCCGCAGAGCATCGCCATCGCTACTGCAGCCTGCGATATGGAGGGAAAGGATGGAGAGATTCTCCGTTCGACCATCCCATACGCCCTGCTGTATATCGTATTGGGTGGATTGATGGTTTACTTCGGTTGCTGATATTCTTTTCTGATCTTCTTTTCTTATATAGCAAAAAAACTGTCCTCATCTGTTATTTCAGATGGGGACAGTTTCAGTTTTATAAATCGACATTAAAGCTATCTAAGCATGTCTTTTCTCGTAAGCCAGACTGTGGTCGTGCAGGTCGATATCATGCTTCGACTTACTCTTTACTACGAGCCATACGCCAGAGAATACGAGGATGGCGGCAATCGCCTGCATACCCTTGAATACGGCGAGACCTACGATGACACTCACTGTGACCGATACCAGCGGCTGCACATAGTTATATACACTCACCACGGTAGGGCGCAGAGTCTTCTGACCAATCATCATGCAGATGTAGCCCAGATACGTGCCGAAGAGAACTACGTAGCCCGTTTCCCACCAGGTGCTCATCGGAACATTGGCAAAGTCGATGCCCATCACGTGACTGATGGTGAAAGGCCATATAATGATGGTGGCCCAGAGGAACATCCACTTGTTGATGGTGAAGAGCGAATACTTAGACAGCAGGTTCTTGAAGAGCGACAGGTAGAGAGCGAAGGAAAGCTGCGCCGACATACAGAGCAGGTCGCCCCAGATGTTTCCCACCTTGGCATTGCCAGCCGTGGCACTTGTCATGATGATGATGACGGCACCTGCACATCCCATCAGTACACCGAGCGCCTTCTTCCAGGTGATAGGCTCCTTCAAAATCAGGAAGGAGAGAACCATGGCGAAGATAGGCATCGAGGTGGTCATGATGCTGGAATTGCTAGGCGAGGTCATGTTCAGACCGATGGTGTAAGAACACTGGTTGAACACGAGGGCAAAGAGTCCTGCTGCAGCAAACTTGACGATATCTTTTACTGGAACATGCTCTTTCTTGGTGAAGAGCGAGGTGAGCCAGAAGAGAATGGCGCCACCCAATACGCGGAAGCTCACCAGGTCGATGCCGTTGATGCCGTGAAGCATGGCATCCTTGCCTACGGGAGCCATCAGTCCCCAGAATGCGCCGGAACAGAAGAGGCACAGGTGGGCGATAAGAGGTCGTTTGTTATCCATTTTTTCTTATTTCTATTTAAATCTTCTTTATTTTGAATAAAATCGAGTGCAAAGGTACAAAAATTCGAGGAATTTTGGTATATTTGCGGTATATTTTTTAGAAGTTAAAGAAGTTAAGAAGTTAAGACTATTGTCTTTTTCAGTTCTTGACGATTAAAGATAGGAGAATATCTTATGCAGAAATATGCTGATTATATCAAACAGATAGAGATAGAATCTCTCTGGAGCGGTACCAAACATATTCTTTGGAACCTTGACCGCCGTGTCAATATCCTGAGTGGTGTAAACGGCGTGGGCAAGAGTACTATATTAAATAAGGTGGTAAAGGGTCTGGCGGCTGGCGGCGAATTCCCTAGTCACATGATCAAGGGCGTGCATCTGAAGGTGGAGCCGGAGGAGGCAAAGTGGATTAGATATGATGTAATCCGATCGGTAGATAGACCACTGATGAATGCCGAGATGATCAACAAGATAGACCTTACCCTGGTTACCGAACTCGACTGGCAGCTCTTCCAGCTGCAGCGCAAGTATCTGGATTATCAGGTGAACATCGGCAACCGCATCATCGCCGTGCTTCAGAGTGGCGAACCGGATGCCGCCTTCAAGGCTCAGCAGCTGAGCGAACCGAAGAAGATGTTCCAGGATATCGTAGATGGTCTTTTCAAGGATACCGGCAAGACCATCATCCGTACTGCCAACGAAATCCGCTTCAACCAGATAGGTGAGCAGCTCTCGCCTTATCAGCTCTCGGCTGGTGAGAAGCAGATTCTCGCCATCCTCCTTACCGTGCTGGTGGAGGACAACCAATCTTATGTCCTCTTTATGGATGAACCGGAAATCAGCCTTCACTTCGAATGGCAGAAGCAGCTCATCGGTCTGGTGCTGAAACTCAATCCGAACATCCAGATCATCATGACCACCCACAGTCCTGCCGTGGTGATGGACGGATGGACCGATAGGGTGACGGATGTGAGCGACATCACGATATAAGTGAAAAAGAAGTATTATGGCTAAACGTTTAACCGATAATATCAACTCCCTCTACTTTGAGGCCGCCAACAAGATGACCTCGAAGAAGGCTCGGCGCAAGATAGTGGCTTACGTCGAGAGCTACGATGATGTCTTCTTCTGGCGGTCGGTGCTGGGAAAGTTTGAGGATGAGACCCGCTATTTCGAAATCCTGCTTCCTACCCGCAACAACCATCTCGACCGCGGCAAGAAGGCAGCTATCAGTAATATGCTCAAGGGGGTGGGCAAGGATATGATAGCCTGTGTGGATGCCGACTACGATTTTCTGCAGCAGGGTACTACCGAGGCTTCTCAGCTGATGCTGGAGAATCCTTATATCTTCCATACCTACGCTTATGCCATTGAGAATTTCCAGTGTTATTCCAAGGGTTTGCACGAAACCTGCGTGATGGTGACGTTGAACGATACCCATATCTTCGATTTCGAAAGATTCATGGAGGCGTATTCCCGTACGATATGGCCGCTCTTCGTGTGGCATCTTCTCTTCTATATCCGTCATCGCAAGATGTCGATGCATTTTGATATGGCAGAGTTCGACAAGGTCATCGTATTGCCATCAGTCAGAATCCAGGACCCTCAGCAGGCTATCAATTATCTTGCCAAGAAGGTGAGGGCGAAGCTTTTCCAGCTGGAGCGCCGCTTCAAGACGTTCAAGGATGAGCTGCCGGATATGATCCAATATCTGAATAATCTGGGGGTAAACGAGCATAACACCTATTTATATATACAGGGTCATCATCTTTTCGACCTGGTGGTTTGCCCTTTGGTGCAGACGGTCTGCGATACCTTGCGCAATGTCAGGGAGAATGAAATCCGTGATAGGGCGGTTCATTCCGAGCAGGCACGCACCGAGATGGCATGCTATGAGAACAGTCTGGGCAAGGTGAAAATGATGATGAAGAAGAACACCTTCTACCAGTTCTCTCCGGAATTCCAGAAGATACAGGCGGATGTGGAGAAGTATTTGAGTGAAGAGTGAAGAATTGAAAATCGGCGACCGAGAGGAAGCCAACAGAAGAGTGAAGAATTCATGTGCAATGCCTATTGAATTCTTCACTCTTTTGCTATAAGTATTAGCTATCTGCTTTATCTCTGTCATCGGACAATCGTTTCCGCTCTCTTTCAAAGTTTTCTAGGAAGTGAATTTCTACAGGAGAAAGGTCATTCTTTGTTCGTTCTTTGAATTTGTTGTATTCAGTATCAGCCTTTTCCTTTGCCAACTTTGCAGATATCTTACCTGCATGGGTAAGTATGTCTTTTCGAGAGATGCGGAGAAAGTCGTCTAGTATGTTAATCCAGTCCTTCATATACATTGGGCGATGCTCTTCTGCCTGCATTTCTGCAAAGTCAAGATAGAGACTCACGATGCGATTCAGCGATTTAATCTCGGCTTGTGTGAGATAATTCTTCGCAATCTCGGCTTCTGGCTTTGTAGGCATAGCACCTGACCAAGTGGTGAGTCCCATGAAATCTTTTTGGGCATCTGCACGTTCATAGATGATTTCCGCTGCGGTATGCCCATGTACAGAATAGTGCATTTTGTTTTGTACCGTCTTGAAGAACTTTTGGGTCATTTCCACACGAGGGTCATAGTCGATACTGAGCGCATAGATTTCCAGTACCTTGCGATAGAATACCTTTTCACTAGAACGGATGTCCCTAATTCTTGCTAGAAGTTCATCGAAATAGTTACCGCCGCCTGCACGTTTCAATAAGTCGTCGTTTAAGGCAAACCCCTTCACGATATACTCCTTTAGTACCTTGGTTGCCCAAATTCGGAATTGTACACCGCGATAAGAATGAACGCGATAGCCTACGCTGATAATCATGTCGAGGTTGTAATATGATACAAGATGTTTTTGTGTCTTACCTTCTATAGCTCCATGTTTTGTGGTAGTTGCAAATTTTGCAACTACCATATTTTCATCTAACTCTCCCTCCTCCAACACATTCTTAATATGTCTGGAAATGGTGGATTTGTTGCGTTGGAAAAGCTCTGCCATTTGGTCGAGTGACAGCCAAACGGTATCGTCTTGCAACTTTACCTCTATCTTTGATTCTCCATCGGGAGTTTGATATAATAGAAATTGTCCTTTGTCCATGTTCGTTTCTCCTTTATTCTTCAAAGTTGAGTTTTGGCAGAGATTCAATAGTTTAATAAAAAGGTTCGCAAGGCAATAAAACTTGCGAGCCTTTTTATTTCTTTTCATTTTTATACGTATGTCTCCAGGAACTTCAAGGTTCCTTCTACCTTCAATGTCTGGGTAGAGGCAGGAACTACGATGCTCTCGCCGCCCTGGAGCGTAATCTCGTTACCCTCGTTGTCGGTAATCTTAGCCTCACCCTTCAAGCCAATCAGAATCACGAAGCTGTCCAACTCTGAATAATCCAGGGTCATTGGCTCATCGAGATCATAAACGGCTGTGGTGAAGTAAGGGCACTGTACCATGCTAACACCCTGATTCTTGGCAGGAGTGTAGTTCTGGCGATAGTCTGCCAATACGGTATAGTCGATGCACTCAGATGCTTCCTTGGTGTGGAGCTGGCGATAGTTGCCATCCTTGTCCTTGCGCTTGAAATCGTAGATGCGATAGGTAACATCGCTGGTCTGCTGAATCTCGGCAACGAAACAGCCTGTTCCAATGGCGTGGATTCTGCCGGCAGGGATAAAGAAGCAGTCGTCCTCCTTCACGTTATACTGAGCCAGGGCATCGGTGATGGTATCATTCTCCACCATCTCCTTGTACTGCTCAGGAGTAATCTGCATCTTCAAGCCGTTGTAGAGCTTGGCATCTGGCTCGCTTGGCAGCGCATACCACATCTCGGTCTTGCCGCGCTCCTTACCCTGCTTCTTGGCAATTTCGTCATTAGGATGTACCTGGATAGAAAGGTCGGTATTGGCATCGATAAACTTGATAAGCAATGGAAACTCGTTGCCAAAACGCTTATAGTTATCTGCACCGAGGAAATTCTCCTTCAATTCAGCAACAACCTCATTGAGCTTCTTGCCCTTCATCTCGCCGTCGGCTACGATGCTCTCGTTGCCAGGAACACCTGAGATTTCCCAACTCTCGCCAACTTTCTCCTGCTTGATGTCAAGATGCTTGAAGGCGATGATCTTGTTTCCACCCCAGATGGTGGACTTCAATAGCGGTTCAAATTTTAATGGTTTCATAATTTTATTGAATTAGTTGATAAAATGTTTATTGTCTAGGATTTCCAGTACCTGCCTCCTGCGGAAACTAGTTCTCTCTCCAGAAGGCTGGAGTGAAGATTACCAGTACGCTGAATATCTCCAGACGTCCGATGAGCATCATCAGCGAGCAGAACCATTTTGCCACATCCGGCAGTTCGCTCCACGACATCGTCGGACCAATCTCTGTACCCAGCGTCGGACCTACGTTGCCCACACAGCTCAGGGTGATGGTGATGGCATTGGTGTTGTCAATGCCCATGGCTATCATCGTGAAGGAGATGACCAGGCAGATGATGAGATAGGTAGTGAGGAAGGCGAGCAGCGTTACCCGCTTCTGCATTGGCACGTTGACACCATCAATCTTCAGAGGCAGTACCGCATTAGGATGCAGAATCTGGCGGAATTCATTCTTCACCATTCTTACCAGCATCACGGCGCGGATACATTTCAAACCTCCACTCGTACTGCCCGAGCAGGCTCCGAAGAACATGCAGGTTGCCAATATCACCCAGGTGACATGAGGCCAGAGGGCTGCATCATCATTAAACAAGCCTGTGGTGGTGATGAATGAAACCACCTGGAAGACGGCGCTGCGGAAGGCATGCTCCATATCGTAGTTGCGCATCGCCATCAGCTCTACCATGATGAAAGCCGTAAAGGCGGTGACGAGGAACATATAGAACTTGAACTCCGAGTTCTTGAACAGATCCTTGATCTTAAACTTGATGACTGCCGCATAGAGTAGGGTGAAGTTCACTCCCGAGAGGAAGCAGAAGAATGCACAGATGTATTCCAGCGCCGGCGAATGGAAGAACTCGGTACTGCTGTTGTGGGTGGAGAAACCACCCGTAGCCGTAGTGGTCATCGCATAGTTGAAACTGTCGAAGAGATTCATTCCTGCCACATAGTAGGATACGATGCAGGCGATGGTAAGCATCAGATAGATACTCCAGATCCATTTTGCCGAAGTGGAGAGCCGGGGATGCAGCTTGGTCTTGATAGGACCCGTAGCCTCGGCGGCAAACACCTTGGTCTGTCCTCCTACAAGTGATGGCAGCAGGGCGATGGTGAAGAACACGATTCCCAAACCGCCTATCCACTGGGTGAGCGATCGCCAGAACAGCAATCCGTGCGGGAAGCACTCCACATCATCCAGAATGGTGGCTCCCGTGGTGGTGAATCCCGACATCGTCTCGAAGTAGGCATCCGTAAAGTTATTGATGTAACCGCTGACCATGAAGGGCAGGGTACCGAAGAGACTGAAGATGATCCATGAGAGCGATACCACGAGGTAGGCATCACGGCGCGACATCGAATTGTCTGCTCCATGTCCTTTCCATTTCAGGATGAGTCCGCCGCCGATGGTGGTTAGTGTGGCTACCACGAAAGCGAAGATGTCGTCCTGCTGGTAGTAGTATGCCACCAGCAGACTGATGAAGAGCAGGAATGCCTCGATGAAAAGCAACTGTCCCAGTATCTTGTATATCAACTTACTGTTTATCATTCCCTCTTGTCTTTATACCTTATTATATATAATATACCTTATTATATATAGAGACTAAATGAAATATTTCTCAATTTTCTTCATATTGATGTTGTGGCAGAATACCATTACCGAGTCGCCCGGTTCTATCTGGGTGTTACCCGAAACCAGCATTCCTTCGCCGTTTCTCACCAGACCACCGATGGTAACCCCGATAGGCATTCCCAGGTCTTTCACCGGTTTCTTGGTCACCTTGGAATCTTCCTTGGCGATGAATTCAGCCACATCGGCGTTGGCACTCATCAGGAATCTGACGTTCATCACGTCGGCATCGAGCATCATCTGATAGATGTAGCTGGCAGCAATCATCTTCTTGTTGATGATGGTACCGATATCCAGACTTTCTGCCATGCTCACGTAATCCACGTTTTCTACGGCAGCCACGGTCTTGCGTACACCCATTCGCTTGGCGGTGAGGCAGGCGAGGATATTGGTCTCCGCATTTCCCGTCAGCGCCACGAAAGCCTGGGTGCTTCTGATTCCTTCCTCTGTAAGGAGAGGAATGTCGCGGCCATCGCCGTGGATGATAAGGATATGATTGTCGTCGAGGATATCGTTGAGATATTCGCAGCGATTCTCATCTTTCTCGATAATCTTGCACTCCATGTATTCCGGCATTTTCTTCACGGCTCTTACGGCAGTGCGTCCGCCACCCATCACCATCACGTTCTTCACATCCACATAATGCTCCTTTCCCACAATCTTGCGGATGTAGGGAATGTAGTTGCGGGTGGTCATGAAGTAGGCGAGGTCGTAGAGCTTCAGCTCATCGTTACCACCCGGGATGATGGTATCGCTGCCTCGCTTGATGGCTACCACGTGGTAAGGGTCGTTGGGACCGCTGATGTTCTTGAGCGGCTCGTTGAGGATTTCGCATCCCTCACGCAGCTTGATGCCGAGCATCACGAGGGCGCCGTCGTGCACATCCCAGCGCTGGCGCACCCAACTCATCTTGAGTCCGTTGTTGATATCTACGGCAGCGAGCATCTCTGGATAGATGAGCTTGCTGATACCGAGTTCCTTGAAGAATTCCTGTGCCTGCGGTTCCATGTATTCCGGATTATCCACACGTGCCACGGTGCGCTTGGCACCGAGATTCTTGGCAAGGATGCTGGAGGTGATATTGGTACTCTCCACCGGGGTGACCGCGATGAAGAGATCCGTATCCTGAACACCGGCATCCCTCAGGGTCTGCAGACTGGTAGGCTTTCCTATCATGGTGAGCAGATCGCAGTCGGAGCCGATACTTGCCAGGTGCTCTTCGCTTTCATCGATGAGTGTAATCTCCTCCTTGCTGCGCGACAGGAGTCGCGCCAGGTGGGTACCGATGGCATAGGCGCCAGCTATGATGATTTTCATATTAATGAATATTTAAATTTCGATGCTCTATTTTCCGATAATGGCATTCTTGATGCTCTTGTGGTCGAGATGTACAATCTCGCGCAGCTGTTCTACGGTGCCATGCTCCACAAAATCGTCTGGCAATCCCAGGCGGGTTATCTGTGGCTGATAGCCGTGGTCGCTCATCCATTCGAGTACGGCAGATCCCATTCCGCCCATTCTTACACCATCTTCTATGGTCACGATGCGCTTGAACTTCTTGCCCACCTCGGTGAGGATGTTTTCATCCAGCGGCTTCACGAATCGCATATCGTAGTGCGCAACGCTCATCTTCGTTTCCTTCTCTACCTCTTCGATTGCCTGGATGGCATCGTTTCCGATAGGACCGATGGTGAGCACGGCTACATCTTCTCCGTCTTTCAGCTTTCTGCCGGTACCGGTCTTGATTTCCTCCATCTTGTTGCGCCAATCTACAAGCACACCGCAGCCACGAGGATAACGGATCACGTAGCTTCCGTGGTCTGGCAGCTGGGCTGAATACATCAGGTTGCGCAGTTCGTGCTCATCCATCGGCGAAGCGATGGTGAGATGCGGGATAGGGCGCAGGGCTGCCAGGTCGAAGGCGCCATGATGGGTAGGACCATCTTCTCCTACCAGTCCGGCACGGTCGAGGCAGAGCACTACAGGCAGGTTGAGGAGTGCCATATCGTGGATGATATTGTCGTAGGCACGCTGTGCAAACGAACTGTAGATGTTGCAGAAAGGAATCAGACCATCCTTTGCCATACCACCCGAGAAGGTGACTGCATGACCCTCGGCGATACCTACGTCGAAGGTGCGGTTTGGCATCGCCTTCATCATGATGTTCATAGAGCATCCGGTAGGCATGGCTGGTGTCACGCCTACGATCTTAGGGTTCTGCTCGGCAAGTTCCAGCAGGGTCTTTCCGAAGACATCCTGAAACTTAGGAGGCTTGTTGCTGTTGTCGGCAATGATTCTCTCGCCGGTTTCCGGGTCAAACTTGCCTGGTGCATGCCAGATGGTAGCACTTTTCTCGGCTGGTTCGTATCCCTTGCCCTTGGTGGTATGCAGGTGGAGCAGCTTAGGGCCTTTCATGCTTCTGAGCTGCTTCAGGATTCTTACCACTTCCTTTACATCATGACCGTCGAATGGTCCGAAGTATCGGATGTTCATTCCCTCGAAGATATTCTGCTGATGGCTCAATACCGACTTGAAGGCATTGTTCAGCCGGATGATGCCGTTCTTGCGGTTATCATTGAGAATACCCTTGGAGTGGAGCCACTGCGAAGCCTTGAAGCGAACCTTGTTGTAGGTCTCGTTGGTGTCGAGCTGGAGGAGATACTTCTCCATGCCACCCACGGCACGGTCGATGCTCATATCATTATCGTTGAGGATGATGAGCATATCGTTTGGAGTACTTGATACATTGTTGAGTCCTTCGAAAGCTAAACCACCGCTCATCGCACCATCGCCGATAACGGCTACTACGTGGCGGTCTTTGTTGCCTGTTTCGCGTGCTGCCACCGCCATACCCAGAGCTGCCGAGATAGAGTTGCTGGCATGTCCGCAGGTGAAGGTGTCGTATTCACTTTCAAGTGGTGTTGGGAATGGACGGATGCCATGGAGCTTTCTGTTGGTACAGAATGCCTCACGTCTTCCAGTCAGAATCTTATGTCCGTATGCCTGATGGCCTACATCCCAGACGATGCGGTCTTCAGGAGTATTGTACACGTAGTGTAAAGCTACGGTGATTTCCACAACACCCAGAGAGGAAGCAAAATGACCTGGATTTACAGCCACTTCGTCGATGATGTCTTCTCTCAATTCTTTGCATACCTCTGGCAACTGATTAATGCTCAGTTTGCGCAAATCATTAGGATATTTGATATTGCTTAACAGACTAAACTTACTTTTGTCCATAATTTAATAATTTTATAAGTGCAAAGGTAATGCTTTTTTTCATAAAATAACATTTTTATGGGAAGAATTTCGCTTTTTTCGATAATTCTTTGTATTTTTGCAAAAAATTAGGAAGGAATCAGTAAAAGGAGAGGAACCTTTCGTTCTCTCCGGTTGCGCTTTTCCAGTAAATAAGTAACTAAACATAAAGATTAAATAAATGAAAAAGAACCTGTTCTTTGTGGGAGCCTTGATGATGGCTTCCCTCTCGATGATGGCGCAGACCAAGAATGGCGGCATCAATCAGACTATGCTCCAGCAGATAGAGAAAAGCCAGACTGGCGGTGTGACCAACAAGGCTTTGTTTAACGCTATCGCTGGCAACAACATCGATGATCTCGTGAAGAATCATGCGAATGAGGCTCCGGTAGATACTCATTTCAGCATCGAGACTCCTTCTCAGAGCATCCATAACCAGAAGAGTTCCGGTCGCTGCTGGATGTTCAGCGGCTTCAATGTACTCCGTTCCAACTTTGCTGTCAACGACAAGCAGGGTAGAGTAGTGGAGTACTCTCAGGACTATCTCTTCTTCTACGACCAGCTGGAGAAGGCTAACCTGATGCTCCAGGGTGTCATCGACCTCGGCAAGAAGAGCCTGGAGGATCCTCAGGTGCAGTTCTTCTTCAAGAATCCACTCAATGACGGTGGTACTTTCTGCGGTGTTGCCGACCTGGCTAGCAAGTACGGTCTCGTACCAATGAGCGCTCAGCCAGAGACTTATTCCAGCAACAATACTTCCAAGATGAGCCGTCTCATCAGCAGCAAGCTCCGCGAGTATGGTCTCGAGCTCCGCAAGATGGTAGCCCAGGGCAAGAAACCTGCTGCTATCCAGGCTCGTAAGACCAAGATGCTTGCCCAGGTTTATCACATGCTCAGCCTTACTCTGGGTGAGCCGGTGAAGGAGTTTACCTATGCATTCCGCGACAAGGATGGCAAGCAGGTAGGCGAGGCTAAGAAATATACTCCTAAGAGTTTCTATGAGGAGACTGTTGGCAAGGACCTCAACGGTACCTTCCTGATGGTGATGAACGACCCACGCCGTCCTTATCACAAGACATACGAGGTAGAATACGACCGCCATACCTACGATGGTCATAACTGGAAGTACCTGAACCTGCCTATGGAGGAGATTGCGCAGCTCGCCATCGCTTCCCTGAAGGATGGTCATAAGATGTATTCCAGCTACGATGTGGGCAAGCAGCTCGACAGAAAGCGTGGCTATCTGGCACTCGACAACTTCGATTATGCCAGCCTCTTCAACACTTCATTCCCAATGAACAAGGCAGACCGCATCGCTACTTTCGAGAGCGGTTCTACCCATGCCATGACTCTGACTGCGGTAGATCTCGATGCTGCCGGAAAGCCTGTGAAGTGGAAGGTGGAGAACAGCTGGGGTGCTGACAATGGTTTTGGTGGATGCTTCATCATGACCAACGATTGGTTCAACGAGTACATGTTCCGCCTGGTAGTAAACAAGAAGTATGCTTCTGAGCAGCTCTTGAAGGAATTCGACCAGAAGCCAACCATGCTGACTCCAGATGATCCTCTGTTCCAGTTGGAAGACTAATAATAAGAATATTCAAAGCCATATATGGTGTATCATGCGCCATATATGGCATATTGTTTCTAGTAATCAACATAGAATTAGGTATAGATGAATAAGCGGGAAGTTTTTGGGCATTTTTTCAAATCATATTATGGTCGATTATATTATTATGCGCTGCAACTTCTGAAAGATGAGGAGGCAAGCCGAGATATCGTGAGTGGCGTTTTTGCTCACGTATGGGAGAATTTCGACTCCTATGACATGCAAACCTTACCAGCCTTCTTGCTTAAAACCGTGAAAAATAAGTGTTTAGACTATCTTCGGCATACAGCTGTTCATGCACAATATGCCGATTACTATCTTCATGCAGTAGATCAATGCTATGAAGATAATGATATCCAGAAAGAACGTCAGCGGCAAGTAGAAGAAATGTTGGATTTGTTACCGGATACTACTCGTCATGTTTTGGAAGAATGTTATCTTAACCATAAGAAATATCGGGAAGTAGCAGATGAGATGAATGTCTGTCAGGAAACGGTCAAGCGCCATATCATAAAGGCCTTGAAACTGTTAAGAGAACATTATCATCAAATAAAAACTTGAAAATAATCAAAAGAATCTCAATTGGGGATGTTACTATTTTGGTAGGTAAAACGTATTATTTTTAGTAAAGAAATAGAAATATGATGAAGCAAACAGATATTTTTAATGATGAGAGTTTACAGAATGACATCCAAGACTTGGTTGCCATAGAACAGGCTATGATACGAAAAACATATCCTCTGCCAAACCTTGACAAGGAGTTGGAGAAGATAGTAGGCAAAGAAAATTCGGATGCCGAAGAGCCTGTGAAACATCAATATCCGATGATGAGAATGCTGATGAGTGCTCTGATGGGCGCTGCAGCTATGTTGGCGATAGTTTTTGTATGGCAGTGGGTGAGCTCCAGGCAGACTATTGATGAAGCTACCGGAAATCGGATAACGCAAAATGTATCTTCTGAACAAGGTATGACAATGCTTCAGACTGCAGATGGTGAGATGATAACTCTGACACTGGCTGATGGCACTGAAGTAAAGCTCAATAGTAATAGTAAGATTACTTATCCCCACTGCTTTAAGGGAGCAGAGCGTATGGTGCATCTTGAAGGAGAAGCATTCTTCAAGGTAAGGCACGACAGTAAGCGTCCTTTTGTGGTGGATGCAGGTGGTGTCTTGACCAAGGACTTGGGTACTTCTTTTAATATCAAGGCTTATCAGGGTAGTGACTGTAAAGTGACTTTGGTTGAGGGAAAGGTGGAAGTCCTGGCAAAGAACAGTCAGCATAAACCTGTGACATTGAATCCGGGACAGCAATATTCCTTAAGTGCAAAGGAGACTGTTTCTGGGCAGATAATTAATGTAAATACGGATGAAACTACCGCATGGGCAGATGGTGTGCTCTATTATCACGACCAGACTTTGGAATACATCTTGGATAATCTTGCAGCATATTATCAGAGTAAGGTGGTATTTAGAAATCCTGCAGTCAAAACCAAGCATCTCGATTTCTCCGCAGATAAGAGTGGCAGTATAGAGGATGCTATAGGACTCTTGAATAATCTGGGAGTTGCAAAGGTTAGTTTTAAGGGAAATACTATATATATAGAATAAGGTATTTAAGTAAATCTTGATGTATCGTCACATCGGCATTTTTGGGAAATTATAATGCCTGAAAATGCCGATGTTTTAGTTTTATTTGTAAGAAAACAAACTTTTTTCATTATTTTTTGAAAGTAGATGTTACCGATTTGCTGTCAGAAACGTATTTTTATTATAGTATTAACGAAAAAGAGAGAAATATGAAAGAAATAAGATGTGTATTCATGTTTGCTGTCCTGACTTTATGGATGGCATTGCCTGTAGGAGCACAGAATGCAAAGAGAGGCATCACGATGTCGCTCGTTAATGAGTCTTTGGCTTCTGCATTGAGAAAAGTACAGCAGGAGTCGGATTATAAGGTGAGTTTTGTGATAGAGGACGTAAATCCCTATACCACAACGGTTCATCTGAAGAATGCTTCTGCCTCAACTGCCGTAAAGCAGATTTTACATGGTAAACCTTTCACTTACTCAGTAAGTGGTAAGTTTATTACCGTCAAGAAGGTTTTGCAACATAAAACTGCAGCTGAAGCTACAGATAATGGAGCTGCCATCCGCCCCCTCTCAGGAACAATTACCGATGAGGATGGAGAACCTATGATTGGCGCTTCTGTTGTAGTGCCTGGCAGTCCTTTTGGAACCGTGACTAATACGGATGGTAATTTTGAGTTTTATATTCCTAAAGGATGTCATGAGGTTACGGTTTCGTATGTCGGTATGAATGACCAGAAGGTAAAGGTGGCTGGTAGGGATCATGTGAAGATTGTGATGTCTGAAAATAAGACCATACTTGGTGAAGTGGTTGTAACGGGTTATCAGACAATCTCTAAGGAGCGTGCAACCGGTGCTTTTACCAAGGTAACAGCTGATGAACTGAAAGACAAGAGGTTGGGTAATCTCTCTACTGTGCTGGCTGGCGAGGTTGCCGGATATAATGACGGCATGATTCGTGGCGTAACCACGATGAATGCCTCTGCTTCTCCTCTCTATGTCATAGATGGCTTTCCAGTAGAGAAAACTAAGTTGACCGGCAATGGAACTGGTGATATTACCGAGGAAATCCCTGATTTGAATATGGATGATATTGAGAGTATTACTGTTCTTAAAGATGCTGCTGCTGCTTCCATCTATGGTGCTCGTGCTGCCAATGGTGTCATTGTCATCACTACCAAGAAATCGGCAGCTAAGGGTAAGACCAATGTCTCTTTCAATGCTTCTCTTACCTGGCATCCTTATTCTTATTATACAGATTATCTCGCCAATTCTTCTCTTGTTATTGACTTGGAGAAGGAGTGGGCTGCGCAGAATCCGAATCTTGCAGGCAATGGAGCTAAGGTATACGCTCAGAATATGTTGGATCAGAAAATCTATACGAGCGCGGGTATCTGCAATATCTTGAATTATTATGCAGGCAATATCTCTGAGTCAGAAATGAATGCTAAACTGACTGATTTGGCTGGAAAAGGTTATAACTACTATGACCAGATGAAGAAGTATGCTAAGCGCGATCCGTTGTATCAGCAGTATAATATGAATATTGTAAACAACTCGGTGAATAATCTCTTCAAGGCTTCGGTCACTTATAAGTATAATACCCTTGAAGATAAGTATTCCAATAATCAGAGTTTAGGTATCAACCTTACCAATACTTCTCATTTCACAAAATGGCTTTCTTTGGATTTAGGTGCTTACCTAAAGGTGGGTGAGGATCAGACACAGAACTACAATGTCCTTTCTCCTGGATATTCTGTTTTGCCATACGATAATTTAGTGAATGCTGATGGCTCTTGTTATACCAAGCCGATGAGTGAGAGATATGATGCAAGTACTTTGGCTATCTATCAGAAGTATGGTCTTTATAATATGGATATCACTCCTTTGGAAGAGCTGGATCGTCAGATTACCACCAACAAGGAGTTGGCTTTACGAACTTTTGCCCGTCTGAATGTACAGATTCTGCCCTGTTTGAAGTATGCTGCTTCCTTCCAGTACGAACGAGCTTCATATCGTGGTGAAAACTGGGCTGATAAAGCTTCTGCGCAGGTTCGGGGTGTGGTAAACGGGTATGCAACCGATAATGGTGATGGCTCTGTCAATTATGTGATTCCTTATGGGGATATCTTGGTTCGTTCAGACCAATATACCTCTGCTTATAACTTCCGTCAGCAGTTGAGTTTTGATCAGACTTTCAAGGATGTTCACAGCGTAACTGCTATTCTGGGCACGGAAACCATCCAGAACAAGCAGGAATTGCATCGAGACAAACTGTTTAACTATGATTCTCAGATGTTAACATCCAGTATGGTGAATAATGCTGATTTGTTGAAAGGTATAGCGGGTGTGCTGGGATATAAATCTATGACTGCGACTGATTTGTCTGCTTCTTATGAGAATGTAAACCGTTATGTTTCGGTATATGGTAATGCTGCTTATACTTACGATGACCGTTATAGCTTGACTGGTAGTTTACGATGGGACCGCTCTAATCTCTGGGGAACCAGTTCGAAGTTTCAGAACAAGCCTATCTGGTCGGTAGGTGCCAGTTGGATTATCAGTAAGGAGAAGTTCTTCCACGCAGATTGGGTCAATTATCTGAAACTCCGTGTTTCTGATGGTATTGCCGGTAACGTATCTAAGAATTCTGCCCCTTATATGGTGGCAAGCTATAATAATAACGGGCATGTGGGAGGTACACAGGGATATGTGCAGTCGCGTGCCAATCCGATGCTGAGCTGGGAGAAAACCAATACCTTTAATATAGGTATCGATTTCTCGCTCTTTAAGAACCGACTCAATGGTACTGTAGAGTATTACGACAAGAAGGGTACCGACCTCCTGGCTTCTTCCATGGGTGTACCTACTGAAGGTTGGGGCTACAGCACCTATACCATCAACAACGGCGAGATGTACAATCGTGGTGTAGAAATTTCCCTGAGTGGTGAGGTTCTGCGTACCAGGGATTTCTCATGGAGAGCCAATATGACTTATGCTTATAATAAGAATGAGGTGACTTATGTAAATGTAAAGGCGCCGGTTTATATTCTTCAGTTGGATTACCCTTCGGCTTATCCTATTATCGGCAACGAATATAATGCAATCTATGGCTATAAGTGGGCTGGATTGAGTGAAGAAGGATTGCCACAGGTGTATAATGAGAATGGTGAGAAGGTAACTAATCAGCCAACGACATTGGATGCCATCTCTTACATGGGTACTACCACTCCTAAGTATAGTGGATCTTTCGGAACCAGTATCAGCTACAAGGATTTCGATTTCAGTATGCAGTTCCTTTTTGCGGGTGGTCATAAGATGCGCAATGCCAATCCTGCTTTCCTCACTTGCAGTTTTTCCAGCGTAGGATATATCTCCAATATTGCGGGAGCTAGTGCCGGACTTGCTAATCGTTGGCAGAAACCAGGTGATGAGGCTTATACCAATGTGCCAAAGGCTGTTTTTGCCGAAAGTGGTTTGTCAGCATCTTCTTTGTATAGTACTTATTTTTATTCTGATATCAATATCCTTGATGCCAGTTATATTCGTCTGAACAACATTTCTCTGGCTTATCATTTGCCAAAGTCGCTGTGCCGTTCGCTCTATATGCAGAGTGCCCGTGTTCAGGCTAATGTGGAGAATCCGTTCTTCTGGGCAAAGACCAAACAGGCTAAGTACCAGCTGGGTGGTTATAATGCCACCAACTATGTGTTAGGCATTTATCTCAACTTTTAAATAACAATACTGCGTTAAATTAACATTTAATCGTCTGTAAATCAATAACTTATATTAAG
>OMAP01000041.1_pt1 | contig 33786 bp, 28 predicted proteins | sample 1644691 | NCBI WGS metagenome assembly OMAP01 (sample SAMEA103958141, study PRJEB25191) | human gut metagenome | biome: human-associated habitat [ENVO:00009003]; feature: intestine environment [ENVO:2100002]; material: feces | place: Germany | collected 2013/2015 | reverse complement strand
ATCAAGTTTATGCTTTATTAACGAGAAGTTTTCTATAGGGGTGCTGAGTAGTTACAACGGCTTGGAATGTCTTCGTTACCTCAGTATTCGTATCATCTTCAAAATGGCGAACATAGTCACATGGTAGGAACGTGATATACTGATTAAAATTACGCATTGTTTTAAGTTCTTGAATAATAAGCATCCTGAGCCTCTTTCGGTGGGTCAGTTTCCGAAAGAGAACTGCAGGATGCGTTGTGGGTGATTATGTAGCGCCCACACTACTAAGCTACTTCTCGTTTTATATATTATTTCGTTATGTCTAACTATATAATTGGTTCGTATCGGAAATTAAGGACATAGAGTCCCTGCCAGATAAGAATCGCTTTGAGGGGATTCTTATCTGGATATTGATTGAGTAAAAATAGTCTGAATTTGATATTATAAGAGATATTTCGAATCCCTCCGTCTCCCTTTAGCCAAAGGGAGCTCCACCTTTCTCACCAAGCCTCTCTTTCCTCAGGAACGAGAGGATGTAGCTGGCGACGCTATAGCTCTGCCAGAGTTTTGGTCAGCCAGCGGAGCCTGTGCCCGCAAGGGGCTGGCTGGAGTGCTTACGCAATAAAATTGCGATTATTAGACGCAACAGAGTTGCGAGTGTTTGTCGCCTATAGGAAGACTTTATTTCGTATGATGCTCGATGAAACGATTAATCATTCTTGTAACAGTGATAGTTGACTGCTTATAATGAGCTATCACCATAATATTAATGATTTCTCCATCCTCTTTGCTCCTTAATCTTTTCCATTGCCTGAGAATGAGAAAGACCTCTTCCCGAACGACTTTCCTTAATGGCGTACTCTGAAGCCATTTCCAAAACTTCATGAGGCATATCATTTACGAAAGCCTGTACTTTGTCTTCTGGAACTTCATATGGATTAATACCTTTCATCGTTGAATACAACAATGTTATAAGGGCATTTTTCCGATCATCACTCCAATTCTTTACTTCGTTCCAAATCGGAGTATTTTGTATTTCATTATAATTGAACGTTCTCATAATTCTAATATTTAGTACCTTACATGGTGCAAATATAAGGGAAATATCTGAAATAGCCAAGGTATTTCCGGTTTTTAACACATCGAAGAATCAGCGAAGTCCCACAGATTTTACAGATTTTTCGAATTTTCTGTTTTCCTATTGGAAAGAGTTTCTTCGCCCCCCTCTTGCGAAGAGGGAGTCCTTATCCCACTCCCAAGCCCTTCAATAGTCTTTACGACCCCTTCGGTTCCCCTTGTAGGGGACAGAAACCCTTAGCATAAGGGCAAGGGATGTAGCTGGCGACGCTATAGCTCTGCCAGAGTTTTGGTCAGCCAGCGGAGCCTGTGCCCTAAAGGGCTGGCTGGAGTGCTTACGCAACAGAGTTGCGATTGTTTTACGCAATAAAATTGCGATTGTTTGTCGCCTAGCGGAAGACTTTATAGCTATACTTTTTTATCGCAATTGCTGATTGCTACCGAAACTTATGGATTCCATCACAAAGCATTGATAATTCTTTCTGAAAATAATCTATATCAGGAGATATATCTTTAGCAGTCTGCACCCTACCATCTAAAGACAAAAATATACCAGCATGCAATGGAAGACGCTTACTTGGTTTTGTCAATATCGATACTTCTCTATTTGCAAACTCTTTATCTAAATCCCTAACATCACTCACATTCAGAATGGTATAACCAAAACGAGTATCACCTTCTGATCTAGGATGAAATATACTAGATATATCATCCAGTTCATCGGCTTTATTTCGCAATACAGAGATGTAATCCTCTGCTCCATTTTTTAACATCTCTAACTTGAATGCCTTTGGTGAAACGCGACCCTCATAGATGTGAGAAGGTGAGAACAAGATTCTTGCGACTTGCTCTTCATCATTTATTTCATTGATTGTCTTTTCCATGTGCCTCCTCTAATAAATTCAAAACATCCTGTTCATTAAGATGGTCGTAATTGTATTTGGATAAATGACCATCACGCTTGATAAAAGCTGCAATTTGATGAGGAGCTATCGTAATACCAGCTAGATTCTTTCCCTCTGTATAATCTAAATATAAATAGCCTCGGGCATCAGGGAACAATACCCAATTTACCAACTCCTTATCTGAGGATAGCATTATGACTCTACGAAGGAAATCTTGTATTCCAGAATCGATAGAAACACTGTTTTCTCCATCCCAACCCTCTTTCAGCAAAGCTAATTCTTCCAAACGCTTGAGCATCTTACCCTTGATTGGGGTCGCTGATTGATTGGTAAGATTAGACAGAAATACCAAACAGTTATATAATGCACTCTGGTCATTCGTGGCATATACTGCATCCATTACATGATGGCGCAATGTCTGTATATCCGTATTTGGAGAAATACAGACTCCCACAGGATCCGCTACCAAACTTGGAGCTGCCTCTGGTACTTGATATGATTTTGAATTACTCATAGCTTTACCATCAAATTAAAACATGGTGCAAATATAAGGGAAATATCTGAAATAGCCAAGGGATTTCTGTTTTTGTTAACATTGTCCCACAGATTGCACAGATGAACACAGATTTTTCACGCAACAGAATTGCGAGTGGTGTCGGCTAGCGCATCATTTTTTGTACAATGCTTGCTAACTCAGCAGCATAAGAAGCAGTATCTTCTACATATCTCTTATTTACAAGTATATATAAGGATAAATCATTTCTTCTAAAATGCTCGAACTTGTCATCAGATTAACTTTTCGTAAACAGGTATTGCTACCTTATCCATTTCTTCTTTCGAAATCTTAACAACTCCAGGAGTTGCATCAAAATAATCTACAGGATAACGATACTTGCCATTTGGCATCAAAACTTTAGTTACACGACGAAAAAGAGAGATACCCTCTTCTGTAACTATCTTTGTTATCGTTTTATTAATGATTTTGCCCATAATTCTTTCCTTTAGTTCATTTTCAAATGCAAATATAAGGGAAATATCTGAAATAGCCAAAGATCTTTAGGATTTTAACATTGTCCCACAGATTTCACAGATGAACACAGATTTTTTCCTGCTACAATATCTTATCCGCAGATGAGACCTATTCGGTCAGATGACGCAGCTTTTTCGACTCCCCTGTCCCCCTCTTGCGAAGAGGGGGGCCTTATCCCACTCCCAAGCCCTCGCCCTTGTTCAAATGAGTGAAGAGTAACTTTGCTGACAGTTACCGAATGGTGAACAGCGGGGTGAACACTTTCCCCAAGCATTCACCTTTTCGGCTCCGGGGTGAACCCTAGTAAAAAGAACTTTGTATATACAGCGCATGTTAGAAATATAAAATCGCCAAGTGTTCACCCACACTCTTAGTTAGAGAACGTTGCAAACAAGAAATCGCTCTGCGACACCACCAACAACCAGCAGTTCATCACCGACGAGGAGAACCGCCGCTACTGTCCTTGGCTGGTAAAGAGCATCGAGAGTCCGATAGACCACCCGATAGACTACGACCACGTGTTTGCCGAGGAGCAGATACTCCGTTCATCGATCCTAACGATACCATGGAGGATTAAGTATCATGGTTACGATAGCTAAGTATCATAGTTACGGATGATATTTAAGTCGCACCCGAAACTAAACGGAAAATCCGTGAGGCCACTACAACGCCCACAGCATCGGAATCTGCTAGGAGATCAGCCTTCTGTGTTCAGTCCTGCCGAGGTTAGGTGATGGAGATCGGTGCCCACGAAATCGTACATCTGCCATTTCAGGAGCTGTCGGCACCGCTTCTGCACCCGATCGCCATACTGGCCGCGGAGACTGTATAGGTTGCGCTGAAACAGGATGCCCTGCGCCTTGAGTGCCTCGTAATCCTCCTTCTTCATATAGAGGTAACGCTCGGGATGAGCCAGAATCGGGGTATAGCCCTTGTTCCTGATGCGCTCCAGCAGTCCACGGAAATTCATCGGTGGGGCAAAGATGCTGGTTTCCACCAGCAGGTATTTCTCTGCCAGGGGCAGGAGATTGCCTGCCTTGAGGCGGCGCTCGAAAAGGGCATCCAGCATGTTCTCGGCTGCGAGATGCAGCTGTAGGGGCTCTTCATCGGTCGCAGAAGATGGCTTCGCTCCTTCTGCTCCTGATGCCTGACTTCCAGGATGTCTCTGGACAAAATCCAGAAGATACTTCTCCTTGAAATCTTCGAAGACCCGGCGGAGATCTTCAGGCTCATTCGGAACATCTTCCATGATGTGAGGGGTGAACCAGACTTCACGGATTCCGCTTGCTTCGTAGATGCGAAGCTGCTCCAGGCTCTTTTCCGGGTCCTGGAAGCCATCATCCACGCCAGGGAGTATATGGCAATGGTAATCGATGCCATCAGGGAGACTGCATGTACTCCCTGATGGCATTTTCTGATTGAATATTTCCTGGAAGAATTTAAACATCTGTTTATATTATTCTATAATCCATTCACTTAAGATTTTGCCCCCCCATTCTTCTCCTTATTATAGTTATAGCCGTAGCCGTAGCCATAACCATAGCCGTAACCATAGTGGCTGCCATATCTGCCGCCACATGCCTTGGTGGCGTTCAGGATCATGGTCATGTTCTTGAACTTCTTCTCCTTGTAGAGGACATCGATTTCAGGCAGCATGCTGCGCTCCATCAGGCCGGCACGGACTACGAAGATGGTGCGGTCGGCAAACTGCTCGTAGATTGGGGTATCGGCTACCACCTCGATAGGAGGACAGTCGATGAAGACGTAATCGTACTCCTGGCGCATCTGCCTGATCATCTGCTCCAGCAATGGGGTGAAGAGGAGCTCGGTAGGGTTTGGAGGGATGGTTCCGATAGGAATGACATCGAAATACTTCACCAGTCCGCTCTCCTCTCCCTTGTGGAGGATGTCGTGGATGTCGGCGATTCTGCCGTTGAGGTAATCGCTCAATCCCTCGCCCGGACTGCCTACCAGCATGGAGGCAGATCCGTGGCGGAGGTCACCGTCGATGAGCAGCACCTTCTTCTTCTTGATGGCGAGCGACATCGCCATGTTGGCAGCCAGGTGGCTCTTGCCGGATCCCGGATTCAGGGAGGTGAAGACGATGACATTCTGCTCGGGATGGGTACCGATGGTGAACTCGAAGTTGGTGCGCAATACTCGGAACGCCTCGTTCACGATGTTGCGCTTGCCTGCCTTCACTACTATCTGGCGCACCTCCTTCGGCTTCTTCCAGAACCTGATGCGCTGTTTGAGGGTTGGGCGGTTCTTGCGACTCACATAATATGGAATCTCGCCCAGGAATGGCACGATGAGCTTCTTGAGATCCTTACGGCCACGTACGGTAGTGTTTGCCTTCTCACGGATATAGATCACAACAACCGGAATGAGGAGACCCAAGACAAAGGCGATGAGCATAATCTTGCGACGAACTGGTGCCACTGGGTTGAGATCGCCTGTTGGAGGGGTAATCACACGGGTATTATAAGCGGTGAACGCCTTGGAAAGCTCGTTCACCTCACGCTTCTGGAGAAGGAAGAGATACAATGCCTCCTTAACTTTTTGCTGACGACCCACAGTCTGCAGGTACTTCGCCTGGTTAGGGTTGCTGGCAATCTGAGAAGTAGTAGCAGCCTCGTTAGCCTGGAGGGTGCTCAACTGGGTTCTCAGAGAGATGACGAAGTTATCGAGACTGGCAGTGATGCTCTTGCGCATAGAGGCAAGACTCTGATCGTAATCAGCTACCAATGGGTTCTGCTCACTGGAATTTGACACGAGGTTGTTGCGCTCCAACTGAGTCTTGTTGTACTCAGCAATCTGCTGCTCGATACCCTGGCTATCAATACCGGTATTGGATGGAAGAAGCTGGTTCTTACCTACCTTACCTGTCAAATATTGATGAATGTACTCTGCAATCGAGAGGCGAGAATGGAGCTCCATAATCTGCTTATCTACATCACTGCTCTTCTGCATATACTGCTGTGCCGCAGTCTCTACATCCGGCAAGAGATGAGAACTCTTGAAGGATGAAATATTCTTATCAACATCGCCCAACTCACGCTCAATGACACCCAAACGCTCTGTGATGAAGTGAGAGGTGGATACGGTCATCTGATTCTTATCATCCAACCAGTTCTTGCGGTAAACAGTGATGACTGTATTGATGACATCCTCTGCTCGCTTAGGGAGCACATCCTTATAGGTAATGTCGATGACGGTAGATTTCACCTCGTTCAGACTGGCTGAGAGGGAACCCTTGATGCGGTCGGTCATCGCATAGACATTCGTACGGGATACATAGAGGATAGGAGCTTCATCATTCTTGACAAACTGAGAGAAAGATGCCGCCTTATCTACCTTGATCTTACCCAATGGGGTGCGGATAATCTGTCCAATCTTCGCCTTCAACTCGCCATCGGTATCTACTGGGGTACCGTCGTTGGTAGCGCCCTTGAAGTAGCTAACCTCATAAGTGCCGTCAGGATGAAGCTGGAGCTTGAAGCTTCCGCTCTGCTCATCGGTGAAACCGATGAAATCTACGGTGACAGGGAGGTCGTTGCCATAGAGTGCCTGCTTATGGAAGGTGCCGTCGATGGCATAATCTACATCGAGCTTCAATCGCTTACCGGTCTCGAGGAGAACGATTACTCCTCTAATGCCTTGATCTGCTTTTTGGGAGTTACACCCAGATTCTTCAGACTCTCTACCCTTCTCATTACATTGCCGGTACCATCATAAAGCTGCTTTCTTGCCTTATCATAGGTGCCGGAGAGACGGGTTATCAATTCGCCGATTCCTGTAAAGGTATCTTCGAAAGTCGCAACCTTATCATATAGATCGGCTGCCGTCTTCACGATTTTCTCCACATTCTTGTTCTGACGGTCATACTGCCAGAGATTATACGCCAGCTGCAACGCCATCAGGAGATTGCTCGGAGATATGATGATGATCTTCTTCTGATAGGCATAACGACTCAAATCAGGCTGCTGCTTCATCGCTGCGATATAACTCGTCTCGTTAGGTATAAACATCAATACGAAACCGATGGCATCATCCACCAGTTTGGAGTAATCCTTCTCGGCAAGTTCATCGATGTGCTTGCGCACACTCTGGGCATGCGACTTCATCAGCCTCTCCCGCTCCTCATCCGTCTCTGCCGCCAAGGCATCGGTATAGGCGGTGAGAGAAACCTTGCTATCTATCACCACGCTCCTGCCTTCCGGGAAGCGGACGATGACATCGGGACGGAAGTTCTTGCCGTTCTCATCCTTGGTGTTCTCCTGGATAAAGAACTCCTCGTCCTTTCGCAAACCGCTGTTTTCCAGGATGGTTTCCAATACCATCTCGCCCCAGTCGCCCTGCATCTTGCTGTCGCCCTTCAAAGCCTTGGTAAGGTTGGCGGCATCGGAACCGATCTTAGAGGTCTGCTCCTTCAGACTTGTTACAGCCTGCTGCTGTTCCTGCTGGAAGAGTTTCATCGTAGCCTCGAAGGTACTCTGCAGCTCCTTCTTATTCACCTCGTTCTGGGTCTTGCTCTCTTCTACCGATTTCTTGAAATCGGCAAACTGCTCCTTGATAGGTTTCAGAAGTTCATCCATCTGGAGTCGGTTGTTTTCCTGGAGTGCCGACTGCTTGGCAGCGAGCTGTTCGGCAGCAGCTTTCTGCTGTTCGATGGTCATGCGATGCATCTCCTGCTTCAGGCTTTCGAGTTTCTGCGCCCACTGCTGGTTGCTTTCTGCACGGAGCTTTTCGGCAAAAAGCCGTTCGTTCTCCATCTGGGCTTTCAAGCCCTGGATCTCTGAGGCATAAGATTGTTTCAATGATTGAACCTCAGCAGCATGATGCAGATTACTCTGTTCGATGTTAGCCTGCAGCACCTGAGCCTTTGCAATGAGCTGCGTTTTCTCCTCTCCCGCCTTTTTGGCTTCCATCAGTTTGCCGACGAAGAATCCGATGGCAAGACCTATAACGATTCCTATTACTATTTCCATTTATCTTTGTTTTAAATGATTCTGCATATCTGCCAAAATTATGATGTGCAAAATTAATGCTTTCAAAACATAACACCAAACATCATGGGGGATTCTTGTAGATATTTAACTATTATGGAAAAAACAGGTAGAAATATGAGATTAAATGAAAATTTTGCATTATCTTTGCAGAAATAATTGAAACAAAATAAAGATATAGACTATGATCAAAAGATTATTATCCTTTTTAGACGCTTCGCCAGTGAACTTCCTGGCTGTGAAGAATATCTCTGAGGAATTGGAGAAGAAGGGGTTCAGACGATTGAACCCTCAGGAGCCGCTGGGCAAGGTTGTGGCTGGTGACAAGTTCTTCGTTACCAAGAACGACTCTTCTATCTATGCTTTCCAAATCGGAAAGAAGGCGCTGGCTGATGCCGGCTTCCACATGATCTGCGCTCACTGCGACTCTCCTACCTTCCGCATCAAGCCTAACGCTGAGATGACTTGCGAGGGCGGTATCGTGAAACTGAATACCGAGGTTTATGGCGGTCCGATTATGTCAACCTGGTTCGACCGTCCACTCACTCTGGCGGGTAGAGTGATCGTAAAGGGCGAGGATGCGATGCATCCGAAGACTCTCCTGATCCATATCCAGCGACCTCTGCTGCAGATCAGTAATCTCGCTATCCACTTCAACCGTCAGGTGAACGATGGCGTGAAGCTGAGCAAGCAGAAGGATGTGCTCCCTATCCTCGGCATCATCCATGATGAACTGGAGAAGGGTAATCTGCTGATGAACGTGATTACCGGCGAACTGGATATCCAGAAGGAGGATATCCTCGACTTCGACCTCTATCTGGCTGATGCCACTCCTGCCTGCACCTTCGGTGTGCACGATGAGTTTATCTCTTCGGGAAGACTCGATGACCTGTCGATGTGCTGGGCGGGCGTAGAAGCGATGATTGCAGCAGATGCAACTTCATCTTCAGATGCTACTCGTGTTCTCGCCATCTTCGACAATGAGGAGACGGGTTCGCAGACCAAGCAGGGTGCGGGAAGTCCTTTCCTCTCTTATATGCTGCAACGCATCGCTCTTGCACAGAGCGGAACGGAGGAGGCGTATTATCAGGCAGTGGAGCGTGCCTTCATGATTTCTGCGGACAATGCGCATGCCTGGCATCCTAACTACAGCGAGAAGTTTGACCCAACGAATCATCCGATGCTGGGGGGCGGTCCGGTCATCAAGTTCAATGCGGCACAGAAGTATGCGAGTGATGCGGTATCTGCTGCCATCTTCGCGAATATCTGTGAGGCAGCGGGTGTGCCTTGTCAGCGTTTCGTGAACCACAGTGATGTGGCTGGCGGAAGCACTTTGGGCAATATCCTCGCCTCTTCCATTCCATTGAAGGGCGTGGACATGGGTAATGCCATCCTCGCCATGCACAGTTGCCGTGAAACAGGCAGCGTGATTGATCACGAATACTGCGTGAAGGCTTTCACGAAGTTCTATCAGTTATAATTTAAAAGCTTTTGCCCTTACAGGGCGACAGGCTTGCATCCATAAATACCCAGGGCGATTGCCCTGGGCTAGGAGCTTCTGCCCTTTACCTTTCCCTTCGGCCGGTGACCGTTGGTTCAGGGCGTGTGGAGCGAAACTTGAGTTATATTATCTTATCGTTTCTTTTTACCCTAACTTTTATTTGTTCTTTATCACTTTTATGATGTTGTTACGGGCTACATCCGGTTTCATCGCCTCTTCCAAAGGCATAGAATCAGGAGTAATCTGAATCACTCTATCAAAACCTGCATCCAGCATCGTCTGCCTGTCGCTCACGCCACCCGACACGAGCCACACAAGGGGGAAAGAAGATTCCGGAGATTTGCAATCCCCGGCAAGCTGTGAGCAAGCCACATGGCTTTTATCCGATTCCTTACACTTCAGAACATGCTCCAGAATCCTTTGCGGCAGTTTCCCCATCAAGGTCTGACGGTCGCTATGTCCCTCGCCCGTAATCACGAGATCAGCATCCTGAATGAGCGCATCAAACCCAATCTCATCCAAGAGAAGCTCAGCCCCAGGACGAGCCTCAGCATTGAAATATTGCAGGAAGGCATAGCCCAAACCTCCGGCTGCACCAGCTCCGGGAACCTCACTCCTATCATATCCGAAATGCCTGGAGCTTACCTCGGCAAACTTCCTTGCCCTATCATCCAGCATCTGCACCATCTTAGCATCTGCTCCCTTCTGAGGCGCAAAGACATGAGCCGCCCCATTTTCACCACAGAGCGGATTGGTAACATCTGAAGCCAGCACAAAACTGCATTCCTGGCGGATTTCCTTCCAGTCGTCGCCCATCGCCTTAAGCATTCCGATGCCACAATCGGATGTGGCGCTTCCGCCCAAGCCCACGATGAAATGGCGCACGCCCCGGCGATAAGCATTCATAATCATCTCACCCACGCCCCAGGAAGTAGCCTTCATCGGGTTGCGCTGTTCTGGCTCAATCAGAGCCAGTCCTGCGGTCTGCGCAATCTCGATAATCGCGGTATCATCCACGATTCCGTATTCCGCCTCAATCCATCTCATCAGTGCATCATGGGCATGAATCCTCACTCGCTTTCCCTTCATCGCCGAGAGAAAAGCATCGAGCATTCCCTCTCCCCCATCACTCATTTCCAGGGTAATGATTTCGGGAGAAGCATCATCAGGAGACAATTTCCTTCTTTCGGAAGCAGCATCATCAGAATCCAATTTCTTTATTTTGGGAGAAGAAGCATCAGAATCCAATTTCTTTATTTCGGGAGAAGCATCTTCCGCATTCCATTCCTTTACTCCCGAAGCAATCGCCTCGTTCACCTCTCTGCTCGAAAGGCAGCCCTTATAAGAGTCGCAAGCAATTATTATTTTTTTCATACTTAATCATCAATTATCAAACAACCCCAATTCTCCTTTTAACTTCATCACTTCCTTGTCAAAATCCGACAAGAACTCACGGTCTTGAATCACCCTGAACTTATCATATTCCTCATAAGCTTTCAACCGAGCTTCAAGAGCCGAAACCTTTCCCTTATCTATCAAAATTGGATAAGATGATAATTCAAGAAAACCATCCAAGAACTTGACCCATTGTTCCATAGTCGTTGGAATATGGCGTTTGGCACGATTGGCAGCTAAGTCAATATAAGCAGAAACAATACCATTCAATTCCTTCATCTGTTCTATATGCAAATAATTCTTTGCTATTGTCACATCCGATTTCAACACCTTACCATCGGGAGCTTGAGCCCAAGAAGTTAATCCCATGTGTTTCTTGGTTGCATCAGCAGAAGAATAAACGATTTCTGCTGCCGTCTTACCCGTTATTGCCCAATGCAACTTATTCTGCACCTTGGCATAAAACTCCTGCGTTGTAGTAGCATTCTTCTGATAATCGCAAGCCGTGGCATAAATATCTGTTATTTTTTGATAAGCCATACGCTCGGATGCTCGAATCTCCTGAATACGTTCCAGCAACTGGTCAAACTTCACCTGAATCAGCTTTCCACCTTGCTTAAAACGCTCTTCATCTAACACGTAACCGTTTCGGATAAATTCGCTCAAGGTATTGGTTGCCCATTGCCGAAAACGAGTTGCCTTGTAACTGTTCACACGATAGCCCACCGCAATAATCATATCCAGATTATATACATTCATTTCGTATTTCTTCCCATCATCCGCAGTTATCCAAGATTTTTGGATAACTGAATATTTATTGAGTTCTCCGCTGTTCAAGATTTCATTGATGTGATAGCTCACTGTTCGCACATCTACTTGAAAGATTTCTGCAATTCTCTTCTGTGTCGTCCAAACCGTATCTCCATCAAAGACTAATTCCACTCTCAGTTTTCCTTCCGAATCTGAGAAGAACACAATATCCGTATTGGTATAAGTATCAGCATTTTGTAATGAAGAAGAAGATAAATTCTGCTTACCAGAAAAATACTCTAATGCAGGCAATGCATTCTCTTTTCTGGAACTGAGCGACATAGAAATAAGAAGGCAAGCATAACGGGAAAGATGGTAGGACTTCAGCTTTCTCTTTGCCTCACTACCAATAGTAACCATTTCGTTGACTTCAACGAAATGGTCTTCTACACTCTTATTGTTTTGTACACATAAGACCTTAGCCTTATCTATGATTTTGCTAAAATTACGATAATCTGCATAACCAATAACAGACGCCAATTCCCTAGCCGACCAATATTCTTGTCCAGCCTCATCCATCTGTCTGATACTATCAAATATCTTATTCATATCCTATTTATTTTATCATTCCCTAAAGCATCACCAATGAGGAGTGACGCTTTCCCGCCCGCAAAATTAGCCATTATTCCTGAAACCACAAACCTTTTTGAGAAAAACTTTCAAAAACAGATGCTTCTGATAAGAGCTGATAGAAAAAAGAGGTTAAAACATTTGGCTATTAAAAAGATTCCTCGTATTTTTGCAGTAGATTTTTCAAAGGTTTTCTAAAGGTTAAAGGCTTATGTGCAAATATGAAGAAATAGAAGAAAAGCTTTTGACTGAGACCTTCTAGCAATGTCCCTTCGAAACGAACATCCTGATTGGATAGAGCGATGGATAGATGGAATACTTTAAAGAAGCATTCGATGCGCTTGTTGATGGATAGGAAGAATAGTTCTTTTACAAGATTCTAGCAAATCATTTTATACCCAATTCCCCTCACATTGATGATTCTGATATTTTCATCGGCAGATAACTTGTGGCGGAGCTTGGTAATGAAAACATGGAGACTGCGAGAATTGAAGAAGCTGTCATCGCCCCAGAGTTGCAGGAGAATATCTTTGCTCTCTACCACATTGTTCTTGCTCTCCACAAGCATGCGAAGGATTTCTGATTCACGATGTGACAGTTCTGTATCTTTACCATCCAACTGCAGAATCTGACTGGTAACATTCAGGCGATAACGACCGATGGAGAGCCATTGATCAGCAGCATCCGGATTATCAGGAGAAACATTCCCCCCTTCCTGTTCTTCAGAAGAAATATTTCCCACTGAAGCCCGATGACAAAGCGACTTGATACGGACGATGAGCTCCTGGATGGCAAACGGCTTCTTCAGATAATCATTGCCACCCAATTCAAATCCCTCTACCACATCATTCACCGCCGAACGAGCTGTGAGGAAAAGCACAGGAGTACGGGAATCCGTCTTGCGGATACGGCGCACCATCTCGAAACCATCCATTTTGGGCATCATCACATCCGCTACCAGCACATCAGGCTTCTGTTCATCGAACATACGAAGCCCTTCTTCGCCATCATGCGCCGTGCGCATCTCGAAGCCCTGCGCCTCCAAGGTGTCGCTCAGAATCATCGCCAAGGATGTTTCGTCTTCTACCAGTAATACTTTTATCTTATTCATTGTTTCTTTTTACTTTTTACCTTTTTGCCTTTTTGCCTTTAAGGAAATGCAGGGTGAAGCAGCTTCCTTTTCCCGGCTCGCTTTCTACGGAAACAGAACCGCCCATTTTCTCCATCAGGCTCTTGACATAGAAAAGGCCGAGACCATAGCCCTTGACCGTATATTTATTGCCATCCGTCACCCGATAGAACTTGTCGAAAATATAAGGCAATTTATCGTGGTCAATACCGATTCCATTATCTGATACGGAAACCAGCACTTCATCCTCGGCTTTTTGGAAAGCCTTGATTTCTATCTTCACGCTATCTTCAGAATACTTGATGGCATTGTCTATGAGATTGCTCACGATGTTTGAGAAATGCATCCGGTCGGCATGAACCATCAGATTTTCCGGTTCTACGGACAACGAAATATTCACCTTTTTATCCGTTTTTTCTCCTGATTTCACTTTCAGCTGATGCTGGGAGATTAATGGTTCAATCACCTCTTTCACTGGAACTTCCACGATATTGAGAAGCATCGATTTCCGTCGTTCCATACTCATCGACAGAATCTGTTCCACCAATCCGCTGAGCGTCTGCAACTGCTCCTGGGCGATGGTGAGATACTTGCGCGCCTTATCAGGATGCTGGAGCATTCCGTAGTTCAGCAGGGAATCAGTGGCAGCATAGGCTACGGCTATCGGAGTCTTCAATTCGTGCGTGATATTATTGGTAAAATCACTCTTCATCTCATCAAGCGTCTTCTGCTTGAGCATCGTATGAATCAGGAACCAGAAGACGAAAGCCAGGATGAGCATGATGAAGAGCGATGTGGCAAGGATGCCTGCCATCTGGCTGAGCACAGTCATCGTAAGCGGCTCTAGGGTAAGGACATATTTCTCCTCATTCGCCTCCCCCTCATTACAAACCACATATTGGTATTGCTTGGCATTGGCGGAAGGCACATACCCCTTCGTCGTCACTTTCGCCAAAACCTTCTTTCCTGCTAAAAGCTGAATCTGATGCGGAAGCGGATGAATATCGTCGCCCACCAACAAACTGTCTGAAAGCATCTTGGCAACCCATGCACTGTCATAGTCATTGATGTCTAGTTTGGCGATTTCATTCAATTTGCCAAACAGTGCTTGTTGCACCATAGTTGCCAGTTTGCCCGACATCATCATCATCAATTCCTGGTCCTTGTCATCTTCACTACGCTTCTCTTGCTTGGTAAAAGTTGTCTGAACTGACTGAACGATCTTTCCTCCACGAACCTTTTTCACCTTTACCTTTTGACCTATATCATCGTCTTCATCCATAGAAAAAGCAACAGTACCCGTCAGTTGTCTATGAGGCCCTTTATCATCATTGCGCAATCGTTCGATTCGCTTCTTCATCTCCATGAAGTGAGCGTACTCCATTCCACCCTTGATTTTTGCTTCAACCTCCTTTTCCTGAGACTGATAAAGCCCCACGAGCCAATAGGTCTGATATGCGAAGATGCAGACCAAAGCCGTGATGACGAGCGTAACTATGTATTTAAGATGTAACTTCATTCTTTCCTTTATTAAAGATTTTTCCAGATGAATTCAATACTCATTTTCTGAAAATCGGATAAACCTCCGTGGTATTCTTCCATCCCCATTTACCATTCTTTTGTGGCGCAAACTCTCGTCCCATCTTGGCTCCTATCCCCCAATGTTGATTGAACATCACTTCCATGAAGCCACCATAGCTGCTTTTGGGATTGAAAGGAGACATGATGACGCTTCGAGGATCAGAGGTTTTCGTTGGAACATATTGTCCATAGAATCCCACTGTGAGCCAGTCGTTTACCTGATAAGCCATTCGTCCACCAAAAGAAGCTTTGGTGAGATTGCCAAATCCATATACTCCCGTGTTTATCTTTTCTATCCCAGCATAAGGAGAAAAAACAAAACGACCGAAATTTTGTTGATAAACAACCCCTGCAGCCTGACTGTTCATCAGTCCCGGGACTTCAATACCCGAAGAATATACCGCCATCGTACCCAAATTCGGAGAAGGAAGAGAAATATGAGGTATTGCATTCGGTGCAATCTCCAAAGGTTTTCCTTCATCCGACATCCAAGGTGCATTCGATTCAGAGTAATAAGATTTGCCTTGAAGTACAGGAAATCCATCGAGCGAAGGACGAGAATATTCCAACGACATACCTTCCTTAAACGACATACCTTCCCTAGGTAAAGATGCCTTCGGAATGGAATCCAAGAAAACACTCTTCACTTCCTGTGCCTGCATTACCAATGTACAAAAGCAAGCCACAACTGCCAATATGAATATTCTTCGTTTCTCTTTCATGCTTGCAAAAGTAATAAAAAAGAAGATAAGTAAGATACTTTTCAGGGAATTATTTCTGATTTGATAAGACTAAATAACACTTCTGATAAGACTTGATAATCAAAATTCCTTGCTGACACGAGATTTTTGCAGTACTTTTGCAACCGAAATCGGAAGGGTTTCTTCCGGAAGAACGATAAAAAGATAAAACGATAAGAAAAATATGAAAAGATTGGTTATATTAAGCGCTTGCCTGACCATCAGTCTTGCCGGCTGGGCACAAGGAAACAGAAATGATTCCCTGAGAATGGACAGCATCATCCATTCCCTCCCCGATGTGATGGTAAAAGGCAACCGACCTATCGTAAAGGTAAAAGGGGCGACATTGACCTATGACCTGCCTCAACTCATCAAAAACCATCCGGTGGACAATGCCTATGAAGCCATCAAGCAACTGCCTGGCGTGAGCGAACAAGATGAAACCTTGACGCTCAACGCCCAATCCGTAACCGTGATGATAGACGGCAAAACTTCCACCATGACGAGCGAGCAGCTCTATTCGCTTCTGAAAACGATTCCTACCAGCCGCATCGCCAACGCTGAAGTTGTCTATTCAGCCCCAGCCCGCTATCAGGTAAAGGGACAAGTCATCAACCTCCTGCTGAAGCACAACACAGGCTTTCACTCCCTGCAAGGCGAGTTCTTCGGCGGCTACACCCACCAGAACCGCAACAGTTACACAGAGCGCGCCTCCTTGCTCTTCACCAACAAGAAATGGGAAATAGACATGCTCTATTCCTTCGGTCATGGCAAGAGATATTATTACTATGAAAATGAGTTTGCCCACACCTTGACTGATGGCACTTCCTATGCCTTCTCTACACATAGCGACAATATCAAACGTCATCTCAACCACAACATCCGACTGGGAATCAACTATCATCTGGCAAAGGATCATCAGCTCAGCTTTGCCTACACCTCACAACTCAATAACACGAGAGGAACTTCAGAGGATGATGGCGATTTCACATCCCTTCTCAGAATCCATGCCAAGAGTCAGTTTCACAATTTCCGCCTGGATTACTCTACCCCATTCGGCTTCTCGGCAGGAGCAGAATACACCTATTATAATTCACCGGATGAACAATGGCTGAAAAGCAGTCTCTACGATGAGATTTACGACATCACAAGCCAGCAACGAATCGACAAATGGTACGCTTACCTCAAGCAGGAGCACGACTTAGGAAAAGACTGGGGCTTGAACTACGGCATCAATTACACCACATCAAGAGACAAGAGTTCGCAGGAAAACAACAACAAGTCTTCTGATGGCAACACCATTCAAACAGAAGATCAAATGTGTTTCTATATCGGAGCCAGCAAGTCGTTCGGCCAAAAACTCACGATGGAAGCATCGCTCATGGAAGAATATTACCACACCCCAATCTGGGATGAGTGGAACCTCTTCCCTACACTCTCCATCACCTATCTTCCAAAAGCTGGACACATCATCCAATTCGACTTGGATTGCGACAGAGACTACCCTACCTATTGGTCGGTGAAGAATTTCACCACCTATAATGCGGGCGGATATGGAAAGATTGTAGGAAACCCGACGTTGAAGCCATCACGAGACCTCAGCCTCTCGCTTACCTATATTCTGCACAGCAGATACGTGGCAAGTCTCTTCTTCAACAACTCGAAAGATGAATTTCGTCAGCTTCCTTACCAGAGCGACAAGAAGAAGGAGATGGAATACAAGCATGTCAACTTCGACCATGTAAACCAGGTAGGCTTGATGCTTACAGCTCCAATCAACATAGGCAACTGGTGGCAGAATCGCCTTACCTTCACTGGCGTTTATCAGAACGACAAGAATTCCCACTTCTATGATCTTCCATTCAACCGCAGCAAATGGTTCTGTCAAGCCCAGTGGAACGGCACTTTTCTCTTAGGCAAGCATGTGCTTCTCAACCTCGATGCTTCCGTCCATACCGACGCCATCCAAGGAATCATCGACATCCCAGCCTCAGGCTATCTCAACGCTGCCCTCACCTGGAAGCCTCTCAAGGACGACAAGTTCCAGCTGAAAGCCTACTGCAACGACATCTTCGAAACAGGCGACAACCATCTGCACGACACCTACCGAGGTCAGCACGTCATCAACAACATGTACGTTGGCAGAATCATAGGCCTCTCCCTTACCTATCGTTTCGGCGGCTACAAGGCCAAGCAGCATGAAGAAGTAGATACTTCCAGATTCGGGAAATAAAACGAGAAAAGCTCACCAAGAACATCAAAGTCCTGGCGAGCTTTTCTCTTTTCATATACTCTATTCAAGTTTCTTTACTTCAAAATATTGACATATCCCTTATTCTGTACCAATTCAGAATTTAAATCAATGCATTTCTGAGGAATCGGGAAGACAGTGGTGTAGCCGGAGGATTCACCCTGAAGAGGCGTACGGAGATCGTAGGCACCGGTGAATTTGCCGAAACGGATGAGATCCTGACGACGCCATCCTTCCCATACCAACTCCAGCAACCGCTCTTCCAGAATGTTATCGAGCGTAGCCTTACGATAAAGCATTCCCACACGGGCACGAATCCTATTCAACTCCTCATCACCATTCTCTCCGTTTCGGATCTTTGCCTCTGCCTTCATCAATAAAGCATCTGCATAGCGGAAAAGAACTATATCGTTACTCTGCAACTTGCCGTCCATATAAGAGGTTCTATCCACCTCATACTTCGCCATCCTCGCTCCAGCCGTCTTGACAAACTTACTGTTGGTCAGGTTTTGAGCCACTTCAAAAGGCTGATACTCCAACGGCTTTCCATTATCCATCAGCAGTTCATGACCATCTACCTTTACCACTCCCGCCACAAAGTTCATCTTGCAACGGGCATCTTCATCAGCCTCGCCATAATGATTGGCTTTCATCGTAGAAATCGTGGCACAGGTACCATTCTCACTTCCCCATCCCAAGACACCGCCATGCGTATAATGGTAAGAGCGGAAGAGATAATGGAACTGGTTGGTATAGATATTCTTATCCATCGAAATCGTGAAGATATTCTCCTTCGATGTCTCATTATGCGTAGAGAAATTGAATGAATCATCCGACTCCAGGACATAGCCTTCTTCTGCCAGTTTATCACAATAATAAATGCAGGTTTCCCAGGCATTCAACTTCCTGCAGTCCACCTTATCGCCATTGCGCAAAAAGGCATCAGAAGCCGGCACAGAGAAATGAATGTCACTTCCCTTCGGACGGCTCGCATAACCCTGGGTCCAGTCATCATACATATAGATTTCTGCATTCAAAGCCAACTTCGCCAACAGAAAGTTGACTACCGGCTGGGTGATGCGACCATAATAATTGCCTTCCTTATTGCTGTGCTGGTCGGGAAGTGAAGGCAATACCTGCTGCAACTCCTGAAATACAAACTGGAAGATAGAACTGCGATCTGTCTGACCTTGGAACAGGCTGGAATGGAGCTGTTCTGCACTGGAAAGGACCAATGGAACCCGACCGAACATGTCCATAGCATAGTAATAGAACATAGCCCGGATGGCTCTTACCTCAGCCCGATATTCCTCCTGCTGTGCGGCAGAAAGCAGGGCCGACTTGTTGCTGATAATATCCAAAGACTTATTAGCCAGCACGATAACCTTATAAAGGTACTTCCACGTATCATAAAGAGACTGGTCATCGGCACCCCACCGATGCTGGTACATGGCATTCCAGAGGCCACCATCATACCAGTCGCCGCCTCGAATCGGAATCATCGCCTCATCGGTGGTCAGCGTATTATAATCGTAAATGCCACGGCAGGTGCCCTGGAGGCCCTCACTCTCGTTAGCTCCACCTATATAATTATAGAGAGAAGCCACGGCATTGATATAAATATCAGATGCAGAGCCATAGATGGCATCCTCGTCCAACTGATCCTTAGGATGTTCGTCCAGGCAGGATGTCATAAACAATGCCGCCAGTAGCAGAAATAAAAATCTATATCGTTTCATAACTTTCTGATTTTAGAATTGAACACTTAAACCCAATGAGAAGGTTCTGTAAACAGGATAAGTCCGCTTATCATCAATACCCATCGTACTGTTCACCACGTAGCTGTTAATCATCGGAGTCAAGCCGCTGTAACTGCTGATGGTGGCAAGATTGTTGACACTCGCCGAAACTCTGAGCGACTGCACCACGCCCTTTCGGATAGGGATATCATAGCCCAGCGTGAGATTCTCTAAGTTGAGATAATCGCCCTTCTCCAGCCAATAATCAGAAACATTCTGGTCAACGATATTCTTCTCAGGAGCTCCATTCAGCACATTATAATCCGGGAAACTCGACATATTGGTGTAGGCTAAGCCCGTACCATTGAATATCTTATGTCCGAAGGCTCCGTTCATCTGCAATGAAAGATACCAGTCGCGATAACGGAAACTGATATTGGAACCCAACGTTACCTTAGGAGTAGCCTGACCGGCAATATATCTGTCACCGCCATCACTCAAATCTACGGTTCCGTTCTTGTCCAAATCTTCGATATCATAGCGGTAATGCCCATTTCCATCTTCTATAATTCCCTTGCAATGAGGAAGATAGAATACCCCCAAAGGCTGACCAACTATCTGATAGACCACATTGTTGTAACCACCATGCTGACCGGCACCCGACAAGACACCCATCGCAGTAATATCGGCTGCCGACATCTGCATTCCGTCATATTCACCACTCAGCGAGAGGAGTTTGTTCTTCTGCCAGGAGAGATTCATATTGATGTTCAGTTCCATGTCCTTCTTCTGGATAGGAGTGAAGGAAATGCCGACCTCCAAACCCTGGTTGCTCATAGAACCCAGGTTTGCCAACAGTTTATCATAGGCAAAAGGTGGAACAGGCACATCATAGGCATAGAGCATGTCGGTGGTCTTGGAATAGTAATATTCTGCCGTCAGAACCAGCCGGTTGTTCCACAATCCCAAATCGGCTCCGATATTCCAGGTAGCGCGGGTTTCCCACTTCAGATCAGGATTGTTATTGCTAATCATTCCCATCGTAACCGTAGGAGAACTGTTCACCGAAACAATACCATTCTGCCGCACCGTATTCAAAGTGGTATAAGAAGATATTCCGCCAAGATTACCTGAGCGTCCATAGCCCGTACGCAGTTTCAGCATGGTAATTTTCTGGAGAGAACGGAGCCATTTCTCCTGCTTCATATCCCAGGAAAGAGAGACGGATGGGAAGAAACCCCAGGTATGGTCATTGCCCACCATCGAAGAACCATCGCCACGCATGGAAACCGAAAGACTATACTTATTATATAAGGTGTAGTCGACATTGCCCATCACAGAAGCCAGAGTCGGCTCTTCGTAGTTGCTGTCTGTCCCACCGAAAGGCCGTGATGCAGCAGCACCTATGTTATGGTAATACATGTCGTTGTTGGTGATTCCCTTCGCAGAAGTTCAGGCTCCACTACACTCACCGAACCTGATAAGCGCAAGGAATCTAAGCCTTCGATGTTCACAGACTGAGCACAGAGGGTTTGGGGTGCAAGAATCATCGCACCCATCGCATAAAATATTGTTTTTAACTTCTGTTCCATAACTATTTCATCGTTTAGTCAAGGTTCAAATCGATTTTCGATTGCAAATATAATAAAAAAGAGTGATTCAAAGTTCATTTCTTTGAAAAAACTTCAAAAAAAAACGCAGGCCTAGGAGTTAAGACAGAAGAAAAGCTCACCAAGACCCTCAAAGTCCTGGCGAGCTTTCTCTTTTAATATTTGCCGGGAACCACACGCATGGTATTGGTCCGAGAATCCCACCCCTCGAAACTCTGGCGAGGCAGACTGATGGTTTGTCTTAAATGTTATAATCTTTGTTCTTGTGATTGTTTTCAATCTCGGTGACAAAGTTACATTTTTTTTGAAACCGCCTCCCATTTTGGCAGAAAAGTTTAAATTAATTATACTTTGCTGCCAATATTGTCATCAATCAGCCGCTGGCACGCAAATTGCTCAACATAAGAGTGAAAGCTGAAACTAAAAGATGAAGGAGTTCGAAAGGACAACGGAGTTTTGAGGCGAAGGCAATCAAAAAGAACAGATAAATAAATAACAAGCAGAAATCCCGACGGGACCGCAAGGAACCGAGAGGACGAGTAAAATAAAATTGGAGGTTTTAATTATGTTGTTAGCACGTAGAAATAATAATTCAGATTGGTTGAGTAACTTCTTTGATGACGCATTCTTCAACACAGAGCTGATGCCACGTATGAATGCTACCGCTCCTGCCATTAACGTAAAGGAGACCGAGAAAGCTTACCAGATGGAGATTGCAGCCCCTGGACTGAAGAAGGAATGGGTTCGCATCAACATCGATAACGATGGCAACCTGAATGTGGCTATCGAGAACAAGATGGAACACAAGGATGAAGATAAGCACGAGCACTATCTGCGCCGCGAGTTCTCTTACAGCAACTATCAGCAGAGCTACACACTCCCTGAGGACGCTGACCGTGAGAAGATTTCAGCAAAGGTAGCTGATGGTGTTCTTGAGGTTGAGATTCCAAAGCTTGCTCCTAAGGAGGAGGCTAAGGCTACCAAGAATATCGAAGTCAAATAATCATCTCCCATAAATGATTGAGGCAGATTCCAAGGCAATTTGGAACCTGCCTTTTTTATGCCCTTACCTCAACCATCACATTTTTCATCTACCTTATTATAATGATTTTCATCTATCCATCAGGATATTTCTTCCATAAATCTTGTGGGGGTCATAATTAATATGTAATTTTGCAGGCAGAAAAGCAGATATGAAAGCTTCTGCTTATAAAATTCATAACATTTATATAAAAAACAGATGAAGAAAACAATTCCAGTAATAGGCATGGCTTGCAGCGTATGCTCTGCCAATGTAGAAAAGAAGCTGCAGTCGCTAGAGGGCATCAACTCTGCCTCGGTTTCCCTGGCGAGCCGAACTGCCCTGGTAGATTATGACCCAGACATTATCTCTCTGGAAGATATGAAACGGGAAATCAGCAACGCCGGCTACGACCTCGTCATCGAAAGCAACAGAAGCGTGGAGGAAATCAACCGCCGTGAGTTCACCCTCCTGCGCCGCCGAACCCTCGCTTCCTGGCTCTTCGCCATCCTGACCATGTGTTTTTCCATGGGTTGTATTTCCCTGGGTATGGAACAGAATATGATTTCAGATGGCGTTGCTTCGGCTCATCACTCGAGTTCCTTCGCCAACCAGATCTGTCTGCTCCTGGCACTCGCCAACCTGCTCTACTGCGGCAAACAGTTTTATGTTTCCGCCTGGAAGCAGCTTTTGCATCATACGGCAAACATGGATTCGCTCGTAGCACTCAGCACCCTCATCGCCTTCCTCTTCAGCACCTTCAACACCTTCTTCGGAGAAATGGTATGGGGAGCGAGAGGCATAGAATGGCACACTTATTTCGATGCTTCCGTGATGATCATCACCTTCGTGCTGACCGGCAGATGCCTGGAAGAAAAGGCAAAGGACAGTACGGCGAGCAGCATCCGACAACTAATGGGAATGCAGCCGAAAACTGCCCGACTGGTGACTTACGAGAAGATAGAAGGCACCAACGACTACAAGATGGAGGAAGTTCCGATTTCCACCATTCAGATAGGCGACATGATAGAAGTAAGAGCCGGCGAGAAGATTCCGGTGGATGGCGTGGTTACCCAGGCAGAGAGTTTCATGACTCCCGATGCTGCCTATGTAGATGAAGCGATGATCAGCGGCGAACCGACTCCGGCAATGAAGAAGGCAGGCGACAACGTGCTGGCTGGCACCATTCCGAGTCAGGGAAAGCTCCGCATGAGAGCCAAGCAGATTGGCGAGAACACCGCCCTGGCACACATCATCCGCATGGTTCAGGAGGCGCAGGGCAGTAAGGCACCCGTGCAGCGCATCGTAGATAAGGCGGCTCTGATTTTCGTTCCAGCCGTGGCAGCCATCGCCCTCATCACCTTTTTAACATGGTGGCTGATAGGCGGCAACGCAGCACTTCCGCAGGCAATCCTTTCAGCCGTAGCCGTATTGGTCATCGCCTGTCCTTGCGCCATGGGCTTAGCTACTCCTACCGCCCTGATGGTGGGCATCGGCAAGGCGGCGCAGAAGCAGATTCTCATCAAGGATGCGTCGGCGCTGGAGAATCTCCACAAGATCAACGCCCTCGTCATCGACAAGACCGGCACCCTCACCATTCCTAACCAGAACATCGATTTCACCAAGCAGGAGGATTTGGACCTGGAGACGAGAGAGACCCTCAAGCCTCATGCCCAGGAAGCGATGAAGCAGTTGCAGGAAAAGGGAATAGAGGTTTATATGATGAGTGGCGACAAGGAGGAAGCGGCTCATTACTGGGCAGAGAAAGCCGGCATCAAGCATTACCAGAGCAAGGTGCTGCCTGGCGACAAGCAGGCATTGGTAAAGAAACTTCAGGACGAAGGCAAGCAGGTAGCGATGGTGGGCGACGGAATCAACGACACCCAGGCCCTTGCCCTTGCCAACGTGAGCATGGCGATAGGAAAGGGAACGGATGTGGCGATGGATGTAGCACAGATTACGCTGATGAGCGACGACCTCCTTGCGCTTCCGGAAGCCGTAAAACTGAGTCAGAAGACGGTTCACATGATTTGGCAGAATCTCTTCTGGGCGTTCATCTACAACATCATCTGCATCCCGCTGGCAGCCGGCGCCCTTCATATCTTCGGCATTGATTTCCAGATAACCCCGATGTGGGCAAGTGCCCTGATGGCCTTCTCCAGCGTAAGCGTAGTGCTTAATTCATTGAGGTTGAGATTAGCGTAAAATGAAAGAAAATCCTAGAATTTCTTGGCAGTTTCAATAAAAAAGTGTATCTTCGCAGCAGAATTGCAATATTGCGTCCACGACCTTATAAAACGTAAGAAGATGGGAAGATTTATAGACCCACGTGTCGATTGGGCTTTCAAGCGAATCTTTGGAAGCGAGGACACTAAAGAATGCCTGATAACATTCCTCAACGGACTGTTTGAAGACGAGTTGGTAATCAAGGACGTGACGTTTGCCAAGACCGAAAAACTTGGCTTGCGCCCCGATGACCGTGGTGTGGTCTTCGATGTCTATTGCGTCACAAACGAGGGCAAGCATATCATCGTTGAGATGCAGAAGAAAGAACAGGAATACTTTGCCGACAGGGCATTGTATTACACGGCACGTGCCATCGTGCAGCAGGGCGTTCGTGGAATCTGGGACTATCATTTGGCTCCAGTCTATACGGTGTGTTTCATGGACTTCGTGTCGGAAAGTCCGATGCTAAAAGAGTTTCGTACCGACTTGGTGCTTACCGATTTGCAGACACGCCAGCGAGTGTCCGACAGGATACGTATTGTGTACCTCCAGTTGCCATTGTTCGACAAGCATACGGAGGCAGATTGTATGGATATATTTGATTGTTGGATTTATATAATGAAGAATATGAACATGTTTGAGCAGATGCCATTCAGCGAGAAGTATCCAGTCTTCCGCAAATTGGCAGAGATAGGCGACCTCCGCAAGCTCTCCCGCGAGGAACTTGAGCTTTATGACGAGGACATCAAGAATATGCGTGATATATATGCCACCAGAAAGTTTGATGAGAAGAGAGGAATGGAAAAAGGAATGGCGAAAGAAAAGATAGCCACTGCTTACCGCCTTTTGTCAATGGGACTTTCTGAAGCGCAAGTATCAACGGCCACAGAGCTTCCACTGGAGGAAATTCAGAAAATAAGAAAATAAGAACTAGCTTTGAAAAATTGATTTATGAGACTTCTTGGCATTCAAACCAAGAAGTCTCTTTTATAAATATAGACAACACACTTTTCCTATAAATCAATAGTTAAAAACTACACACTTTTCCTATAAAAACGAGGGCAGAAAACCACACTTTTCCGAAAAAAGCGGTATTTTACCCTTATAAAACATGGATTTTAACCCATAAACCACCCCTTTTTAGTAAAGGTGATTTTCATGATAACCGTAAAGGACTTTTAAGGGATTGGAAAACCTTAATGACCGATAATGACCTTGACCTTAATGACCGGAAAATGCTCTTAAGAGCAAGAAAAAGTGGTTCCGATGGCACTTTTCATCCCTTAAGAAGGCAAAAATAAGAGGGGGAAAAGGCAGAATGAAAGGGGAAAAACAAGGAATTTCTTGATATATTTTGTCAAGATTCTAGTAAAAAAGCAAGAAAACTGGGGTAGAGAGAAGAGGAATATGTGCTGTTCCTACAATACAAAACATGGTACAAACCGAGAAAACGACACAAGCTAATTCACTGATTATCACCATATTACAATCACCCACCGCTTCTTTCCGAATAACTTTCAGAAGCCTAATCCGGTCATTTTCGATCACGGTCATTTTCGGTCATTTTCGTTTTCGGGGGCGCAAATCTCCCTTATAGTATTATATAAATATATATTTATATATACTATAGACCCAAATGACCGAATCATTTTTGAAAATGACCGAAAATGACCGTGACCGAAAATGACCGCTTTCCAAAGATCAAAAAACGATTCCAAAGGCAGCTTTTGCAATCAGATGCAAAAACCGAAAACACTTATACATCTACACATCAGTTACTTACGAACTATTTTTCAACATTCTACGGGAAAAAGCTTGCTTTCAGCTCCGGATTTTTGTATCTTTGCACCGGCAATCGAAAGAACAGTCTTCTTGTGCCAAGAGTCGGTCATCTATGGAGACCGAAGCTGGTCTTAATAGATGGCAGGCGCCGGTCATCAATGAAGACCACAAAATGGGCAGGAAACGGCTTTCTGGGGAATTGTGATTCAAGGAACTCTTAAACGCAGACTGAGCATGAGCAACTTCAAGAACTTTCAAAACTTCAAGAAAGACTCCAGCATTACAAACAAGTGGGGAGAGTTATTCTTCCCCCTCTACCTTGCAGCTGTCGAATCCCATCTCCTTGGCTTTATCAGGACCAAAGGTAAAGTAGATGGCTTCGCCCTCATCACAAACCTCGCCTTTGGAGTTCTCCAGAGTCAGGTGGATAGTAACGATATTACGGCGCTGACTGGCGATGTGACCACGCACCGTAATCTGCGAATCGGTGGTCATCACAGGCTTCTTATACTTCACGTTGAGCTGCATCGTCACACCCGTGGTCTGCAGTTTGCGGTTGATAACCCAGCCTGCCACTTCATCCATCAGCATACTGATGATTCCGCCATGCAGGGTATTGATCCAGCCCTGATAATTCTCGCCGGGATTCCAGATGGTAAGCACATCCTCACCCTCTTCCCAAAACTCAAGATGCAATCCTACAGGATTGTTTGGGGCACAGCAAACGCAGTTGTAACCCTCCTTGTTCAAATATGGATTTAATATCTTCTTCATTTTTCCAACTGATTAAACTGATTTTTAACTGATTTCTTACTGATAAAACTGGTTAAAGACCACGCAAAGGTACGAATAATATCTGATAAGGCAAAGTTTTTAAAAAATATTATTATTAATTCCCTCTGATTACCTGAAAATAGAGGGTCAGACGGAGCCCAAACTGTTTAGAATAAATAAAAATACCTAGAAATGGGGATAAAGATAAAGCCTCCACTATTTAGAAGAAATGAAAATACCGTTTATTAAGTATTGCAGGATTTTGAAATACCCAGTACCTTTGCAGCGTGAATTAAAGATACTCGCAAGCGGCAGGCAAGTGCGCAAGAAACAATATAAAAACATAAAAGAAATGAAGAGATTTTTTTTTATTATTTTAGGCAGCATCAATATTTGCCTTGCTCATGCACAGAGCTTTAACGGACAGTATATTTCTGAATGGCAATGGGACATGAACAAGAATACCAATCTGATCAATCAGCTGAGATTGGAACTGAGTGTTCCGATAGGAAAAGGAAAGGATTCGTTCGAGGCGGCTACGCTGCATGTGGCAAAGACCAACGATGGCATTATTGATGACTGGCAGGGATTTTCGAACATAGATGCAGACAATAACTTCGCCATGCTTGCCGTGCTGGGCTACATGCACGAGTGGAATTCGGGCCATCTGTTTGTAGGTGTGAGAAACGTGAACGAGGATTTCTTCACCTCTGATGTTACGGCTCTTTTCCAGAACAGTTCTGAGGGAATTTTTCCTACCGTTGCTTCCAGCTATCCGATAGCCAACTATCCGTATTCGGGCTTGACCCTTTACTTTGATGTAACCAAGGGAAAATGGACTTTCAGAAACAGTCTGTATAATGGTGCGGGATATAATGGCTGGAAAGCTCACGACAATCCTTTCCTGGTCCGCCCGAAGAAGGATGGAATCTTCAACATGTCGCAGTTGGAGTACAATGATAAAGGAGGAAAATATTTTGCAGGTGCTGCCGTTCATACCCGTCAATATCCGATAAACGAGGATGGCGAAATGGTTTCTGCCGATGAATCCAAGGGCAAAACAACCTGTGCCTGGTGGGTCTATGGAGAGCAGAGTGTATGGAAGGCTGGCGACAAGAACATTTCGTGCATGGTGCAATATTCCGAGAACACCAGTCATCAGAATGCCTGCTACCGATACGCAGAGTTGGGCGGTGCCTATCAGGACGAGAAGAACGAGTGCGGCTTGTCGGGCCAGTACGCCCGCTTCCAGCAGGGTTCAGAATATTCGCTGGAAGTAACCTGGAAAAGAAAGCTGACGGAATCCATTTCCCTTCAGCCATCGTTCCAGTACATCAAAAATGACAATGGAGATTTCACGACGCTCAGTGCCCGACTCTATGTCAGTTTCTAGCAATCCATTTCGGCAAGACCAGGGTGCCCATCACCAGGAAAGGGTAATAGAAGATGGCGCGCCAGAGCATGGCGGCGAGGATGGCTACCGAGGCATCGGGCAGGAAATCGGCATAATAAAGGCGGAACATCAACTCCGCCACGCCACTTCCGCCGGGCGTAGGACTCAGGATGGAAATCATCCACATCACCCATTGTCTGCACCAAGCCACCAGCATGTTGCCCTGACAATGGAAGGCAATGAGAATAGCTACCACGATGGCGAATCTCGACAACCACGCCAGGGAAGTATAACCCATCAGCTGCAGCCAGAATCTTCCGCCCTCCAGCTTTGCCTCCTCCGAAGCCATCGTCATCTCCTCGGAAAACTTCTCTACCTTGGGCAGGAATCTGCGAAGGAAAGGAATCTTGCAGCACCCCTTCAATACCCATCCCAAAATTTGGGGACGATGCAGCAACAAGAGATAGAGGATGGCCGTCCAGACAGCCACGATAAGGGTGCTGACTATGAAGATAACCTGCACTCCGCCCTTAATCCATTCGTTTGTTGTATCCGTAGAAATCCCCACTCCATCAGCCAAACTGAACAAGAGATGCGATGGAACACAGAAATACAACAGGCAGCAGCTGATGGCAAGGAATGCCTCATCAGCCAGCAGGGCTGCAAACATAGTGAAGATGCTTCTGCCCATCGATATCCCCTCACGGTTCAGATAGACAAAAGCCAAGCCACTGCCTCCCACCGCCGAAGGAGTAACGGCAGAAGTAAACTCACAAAGTACATTGATGCGAAACGCCTCGGCTATTGACAACTTGCGCTGGCAAAGATGTCGGAAACGGAGAGTGAGCATCAGATTCTGGACGGCAAAGAGCAACACGCCCATTACTACCCCCAGAAAGAACCTGGGAGACAATTCTATCCTGCTCAAAACTTCCACGTCAAACTCCCGAATCATCATTCCGGCGATGACCACCAAGCCGATGGAAGCCGCCACCCATAAATGCCATTTTTTCATATTATTCTCAAAATAAAACTATACCTTAATTATATATAGTAATATAACGATTAAATGGTCAATCTATTTTGTTGTCTGTCTATTAAATGTTGATATCTATCCAAAACTTCTACAGCTATGTCATTCCAAGAGCGCACCAGGGGCTCCGCGGCTCCCTTTGCTGCCCAGGATATGCCTTTATAAAATGGGGCCTGCTGGCAGCATTCCCATAACTGTCGAATAAACTGGTCGTTCTGATGGGCGGCATTCAGATACTCCTTCCATTTGCCATGATGCCCGTAATAATCGGTCTCGCAAAACTCTACGAAGAAGGTATAAGTTTCATATTTCAAAGATGTTAGAGAAAAATGAAGATGGTGTTAAAACTTAGAATACGAGTAGAGCCCTATTCCAAAATCGGAATTTCGGAATAAGGCTCATAAACATAGAATCAAAATGCTAGAATATCGGCTGACCTACGCAGCCATTCGGTGCCTGCACATGAAGCAGGGCGGCGATAGTTGGCACAATATCGGTCATATAGGTCTGCCTGGTGGTTGCACCGTGCTGGATTCCCCAACCCATGAAAACCAAAGGAATGTGGGTGTCGTATGGATTCCACTCACCATGGTCGATTCCCTTCATGCCGTGGGCATAGTAGTTCGGCTTCAATACGATAGCTACACCACCGCTACGCTCACGGTTGTAACCATTCACGATGCGCATCTTCACATCCTCAGGAATGCTCTCGGTCATCGTCTTCTCCATATCACAGGCATACTGCACGCAACTGTCTTCCTTCAACACGTCCACCACGATTCATTTCTTTATTTCAAATTACTGTAATACTTTTTACCGATGCAAAGGTATTTAAAGGATGTTTCTATCGCAGTACAAAGAAATGAAAGAGTGAAGAAGAAATGCTGATTACAGAAGCTGTTCCAGAACATCAAGAGAGGGAGTGTCATGAACTTATGACACTCCCTCTCTTCCTTTTTTTATTCAAATTCGGTACTGAAACCGGAATCTGGAATGGTTGGAGAATCGATGATGAATGATGCGGAAGAATGGGTGGAGAGGAACGGACCTTTATAGATGGTCATCTTTCCCTTCACCATGTGGACGTTTTCGAACGACAGGTCTTTTGCCACTTTATCTTCAGTATCAGTAGACTGAGTAGTCAGCGTGATATCCGTTACATCATCCGCGCCCAGGAAGAAATAGATGGTGAAAAGGAATCTTTTTGCCTTGAACCGATCGCCCGAGATATCGTATGTCTTGGTCAGGGTTGCCGGCTGGAGACAATGGCCCTTAGATGGATCGAAGACATTACCGCAGTTGCCGGTAATCGTACATTTGAACGACTTGATGTAATCTGGACGAATTTCTGATCGGCTGTCCAATTGCAATACGGTTACTCCACGTTTCAGGATGCAGTCGTAGTTCTGGCTTTCTTCTCTATCTTTTACAGCAATATCCTGATAGGTATAAAACATATCTGTGACCACATTTTTCGGGAAGACGACCTCAGTCGTTGATTTGATGCTTACCTTGTTGTCTTCTGAAGGCTTATCAGTGGCAGCGGCGATAGCCACCATCTTGTAATTACCTCTAGGCACATACAGTTTCACCTGTCCGAAATTCTTGTCGGTAGAAAATTGGGTTACCAAATACATCGTATCTTTATCTTCCGGAAATAAGGCTACTTCCAACTCAGTAATCTGCTTGCACTCACTCAGGTTCTTCGTCCCACCAGTGTCTGCACGGGTAATCCAAGGAGATGCTGCCTGGGCTACGTCAGCAGTACCTGCTCTGGATTCTATTTCTGAGATTGATTTCTCGAAGAAGTTGAAGCTAACTTCCAGTTTGTCACTTCGTGATGAAGAATCCATCACGCCATCCTCTTTACTACAACTTACTACTAGTAAGGCTGCAATAATAAGCCATAGGCTTTTAGTTAAAAATTTCTTCATAGATTTTAAATTTTGAAGAAATACGCCAGAATATCTGGTATTGTCTGCTATTACCCATCTAGTTGATACAGCTAGCTGTTTTTCTGTAGTAGTATTGATGCGAAATTACTAAAATTTTGAATACGCTGTACTCCTCGCCCCCTATTTTTTAACTATCTTAACGAAGTTTTTACCTGATTAAACAAATAGGGGGCTTTTATGGGCACTTATAGACTGCTCCACCTTCACTCCCGTAATCCGGCTTTTGAAATCGCCTGCCTTCTGGAGCGGGAACACCAGCGTGCGCTGATAATACATCTTGGCTGAAGGATTATACACGATAGGCTGAGTGGCTGCAGCATCGCTCTTCTGGAATGTAGCCAGGTCTTTCTGCTGCATCGCATAAAGAGTGATAGGACCCAACTCCTCGCGCAACTTGCCATCCACATAAAGACAGGTCTTCCTGTTGTCGCCCGTAATCGCCAGAGTTACCTTCTTGCCCTTCTCTACCCTGTAGTTGAACTTGTTGAGATAACCCTCGTGGGCAAAACCAAGCTGACCGCTTTCAGGGTCGGCAAGATAGAAGGTGGCGTTATCTGACGAGAACAACACCGTGCCCTTCGACTCATCGGCTCCCTTGATGGTGAACTCCACCCGATAGCCATAGCCCACTTCCTTCTCGCCCGTGGTCTGACCAGGGTTCAAAGTCTCTATCCTGAGCTGCTTGCCCTTCTGCCAGCGTGCTGCCTCGTTCACCGCTGGAGCCTCGCTGAGCGCAAGACGAAGACGATTGAAATCTTCAAAGGAGAAAGATGTTGCAGCACCCGTCCAGCACTTTGCCGACAGCGTCTGCAGGGCAGGGAACAGTCGGTCGTGAATATCCTTCACCGTAATGCCGTTGCCCGCATGGTCGTTCCATACGGCAAACATTCCGCCGAGAATGGCAGGGTCGTTCTCCTCGAACTTCTCGTTGCCAATCTGCGCCGGAGTCCAAGAATCGTAAAGATACCGGCAATTCAGGTAATCGTAATAATAGCCCGCTGCCGGAACGATGTAAACCAATCCGTCAGGAATGCTCACCAGTTTGTAGCCCAGGCGCTTCATCTCCTTCGGGTCAGCATAACCATTGTACCAGCAATGCATCATCACGTTCTCCGACTTCACCTTGGTGTCGCCCTTGGCATGAGTAAGTGCGCCCCAAACGGCTGCCTGCTTGCCAAACGACTCCACATATTTAATATAATAGTCGGTGAAATAGCGGAATTTCTCCACCACCTCCTTCTTGGCGTTGGAATACTCATCGGTTCCGATATGCACTACCTTGCCCCGGAACACGGGGTTCTTGCCCTCCAGATACTCCTTGAAGAGCCCATCCACAAACTTGTAGGTATCGGGATTGAAGAGGTCGAGATGATCCATGCCATATTCCTTGGAACCGATTTCCGGCTTGTAATGGGTGAAGGCGAGCGAATGGGCAGGCACATCTATCTCGGGGATGATGTTGACGCCATACTGCTCTGCCAGTTTCTGGAGTTCGATGAACTCAGCCTTGGAATAGCTGCCATCTTTCGCCGTAAGTCCCGGATAGGTGTCGCATTCCAGGCGGAAGGCTGCCGGAGTTTTCGCCCAATCGTTACCGAAGAACTGTCGGAATCCATTATCGTTGAGATGAATCTGCAGGGTGTTCATCTTGTAATAAGACATCATCTTGACCAGCGAGCGCAGATAAGACATCGGGATGAACTTTCTGCCGCAATCCATCATGAAGCCTCGCAGCCCATAGGCAGGCGTATCCTGGGCAGACCCCTTTGGCAGCACGAAACCTGCCGAACGCTGCTGCTCTGAAAGCTGCAGCACGGTGCGGGTTCCCCATACCAGTCCTTCTACCGAAAAAGCCGTGATGGTAGTTACGTCGCTGATGGTGAGGCGATAGCCTTCCTTGCCAAGCAGTCGGGCTGATTTCTTATCAGACTGGAGCACCAGCACGATGTCGCCGGCAGAGGGCTTTCCCGTCTTAGGCGTGAGCGGTCTTCCCACCAGGTCGTGGTAATCGGCAGCAAAGAGTTTCGCCACCTCCTGTGCGTTCTTTCCGCCCTTCACCACGTATTTGCCCGATGGGGTAAACATTCCCTCTGCCCCGCTCCATTGCTTGAGTTCAGGGATTACAAAAGGTTTTTCGTTGACCGTTGCCCAGCCACACGAAAGCACCAAGGTGCAGCAAGCCGTCAGCAAGAGACGCTTGAAATCATTTAGGTTTTTCTTCATCAATAGTTCGTTAATAATTCAATAATGTGCTAAGCAGCTATACGCTGTAAGCA
>OMAP01000028.1_pt1 | contig 50103 bp, 38 predicted proteins | sample 1644691 | NCBI WGS metagenome assembly OMAP01 (sample SAMEA103958141, study PRJEB25191) | human gut metagenome | biome: human-associated habitat [ENVO:00009003]; feature: intestine environment [ENVO:2100002]; material: feces | place: Germany | collected 2013/2015 | reverse complement strand
ACCCAGGGCGATGCCCTGGGCTAGGAGCTTCTGCCCTTTCAGGGCGTGTGGGGCTTACTTGCGAAACTAGGAGGATAACTCCTACAGGACTTTACCCAGGAACTCCTGGAGTCTTGGAGACTTCGGATGATTGAAGACTTCTTCAGGGGTGCCATCCTCCGTGATATAGCCATCACTGAAGAAGAGCACACGATTGGCAACTTCACGGGCAAAGCCCATTTCGTGGGTTACTACCACCATCGTCATGCCTTCAGCAGCCACATCCTTCATCAGCTGCAATACTTCTCCTACCATCTCCGGGTCGAGCGCAGAAGTAGGTTCATCGAAAAGAAGAACCTCCGGATTCATTGCCAGGGCACGGACGATGGCTACACGCTGCTTCTGTCCGCCCGAAAGACTATCCGGGTAACTGTCTGCCTTGTCCAGCAATCCTATGCGGGAGAGAAGCTCTTTAGCCTTCTCCTCCGCCTCTTCACGGGTCATCTTCCCCAACTCTACCGGTGCCAGCATGATATTGCGGCGGATGGTCATGTTCGGGAAGAGATTAAACTGCTGGAACACCATACCCACCCGCTGACGCATCTTGTTGATATCTACATCCCTGGAGGTGAGGTCTATGCCATCGATCAGAATCTTTCCCTCCGTAGGTTCCTCCAAGAGATTGATGGAACGCAGGAAGGTACTCTTGCCACAGCCCGACGGGCCGATAATGGCAACCACTTCGCCCTGCTTGACGGAAGTGGTGATGCCTTTCAGAACTTCGTTGTCGCCGAAGCGCTTGCGAAGTCCTTCTATCTTGATTATCTCGTTCATTTTATCCATTCTATTATCTTTCGCTCTTTCTCAAACGCTTTTCCAACTTTCTCACTCCGGCATTCAGTCCGAGGACGATGATGAGATACAGGCAGGCTACTACACCCAACGGCATCATTGCCTCGTAGGTGATGCTGCGGATGATATCGGAACCCTTGGTAAGATCCACGAGACCGATGTAACCGCTGATGGAAGTCTCCTTGAGCAGGGTGATAAGCTCATTACCCATCGCCGGCAGCACATTCTTGAAGGCTTGTGGCAGGATGATGAGTCGCATGGTCTTGCCATAAGAAAGACCGAGACTTCTACCCGCTTCCATCTGCCCCTCATCTACCGACATGATACCCGAACGGATGACCTCGGCAATATATGCCGCAGAGTTCAAACCGAAGGCTATGACGGCAACCAGAATCTTGTTGACATCGGCTGAGGCGAAGACCACATAATAGATGATGAGCAACTGCACCATGGTAGGTGTACCACGCATGATGGTGAGATACAACTGGCAGAGCATATTCGGAATGCGCCAACCGCCACGGCGTTCGTGACGGGCACGTATGATGGCTATCAGCGTACCGAGAATCACGGAAAGGATGATGGCGAAGAAGGTGATGATGAGCGTATTGCCCAATCCCTGCAGGAGATACTCATAGCGGTTGTCATCGATGAAGCAAGACTTGAACTTATCCAGAAATCCATGCTGTGCACCAGCTACTTCTGCATTTTCTGAATTTACCATGATGACCTGTCGCACATCGGCGTAGGAATCGGTGAATCCGATGTTCTTCTCCCGCTCTGGGGTGACGGTAATACCGGCGATACCGGCATCAGCCTTACCAGCCTGTACGGAAGTGATGATGGCATCAAACTCCATATCAAGAATCTCGACATCCACGCCCAGCACATCGCCGATGGCATTCGCCACATCTACATCGATACCCACAATCTTACCATCCTGGTAGTACTCGAATGGTTCGAAGGTGGCATTGGTGGCAAAGCGGAGACTCTTCTTCAGTCCGAGCTTCTGCAGCGCTTCCGGAACATTCTTCTTCACATCCGAAGCCTTAGGCGTATAAGCCACGGCAATGCCCCGTTCCAGATGGCGGTTGACAATGGAATCGATGACGCCATTCGCCTTCAGGATACGGATGGCATGATTGATGGACTGCTGCAATTCGGCATGATCCTTTGCCACACAGATGGCGAAAGAGGAGGCATCGAAGGTTTCCGGCAGAATGCGGAGAGAAGGATTCACACGCTGGAATGCCTTGGCTGGTGCCTCATCGGTCACCATACAGTTGATTTTACCCTGGAGGAGCGCCTGAATAGCATCAGCTCCCTTGTTGAATCGTTCTACCTTGGTGCCATCTCCTTTCTTTTCCAACTCTGTGGCAAGGCCGTCGCTGGTGGTACCTAATTGTACGCCGATAACGGCGCCCTGCAAATCAGCCTTCGTCTTCAACTGCTTCTTCGCATCGGAAGAATCCGAGCCGCAGGAAGACAGGAGAAGACAGACTGCTATTACTAAAGTACTTAAACTAAATCGTTTTAATCTGTTATAAATCATCTAATTAATAAAAAGCTTTTGCCCTTTCAGGGCGCATTGCTAACTGCTATTTTTACCCAGGGTGTTACCCTGGGCTAGGAGCTTCTGCCCTTTCAGGGCGATTATTCTCCTTTAAAGCCTTTTGCCAAACCGCCCTCGCTGGTTTCCTTATAGAGCGAAGGGAGATCGTGACCGGTCTGTCGCATTACCTCTACTACTCTATCGAATGATACGCTGTGATGACCATCCGAGAAGGAAGCGTAGAGATCAGCATCCAGGGCACGGGCAGCCGCAAAGGCATTGCGCTCGATGCAAGGAATCTGTACCAATCCGCAAACCGGGTCGCAGGTCATACCCAGATGATGCTCCAATCCCATTTCGGCAGCATACTCTACCTGGGCAGGACTACCACCGAAGAGCTGGCATGCCGCAGCAGAAGCCATCGCACAGGCTACACCTACCTCACCCTGGCAACCCACATCAGCACCACTGATAGAAGCATTGTGCTTGACGATGTTACCCACCAGTCCGGCAGTAGCCAAAGCACGGAGGATGCGCTCCTCGCTCATTTCATGAGCGGTATGCATGTGATAGAGTACGGAAGGAAGTACACCACAGGCACCACAGGTAGGAGCCGTAACGATGGTACCGCCCGATGCATTCTCCTCACTCACCGCCAGTGCATAGGAATAAACCAGTCCGCGGCTCTGCAAGGAAGCACGATAGCCCTTTGCCTTGATGTGATAGACAGCAGCCTTGCGCTGGAGTTTCAGCGGTCCAGGCAAGACACCCTCATGACTGAGACCATTGTGGATAGACTGCTTCATGGTATCCCAGACCTTACGGAGATAATCCCAGATATCCGGATCCTCGCATTTCTCCACGTATTCCCAGAAAGAGCGGCCGTTGTCGTAGCACCATTTCTGGATTTCCGCCATCGTCTTCAGGTCATAGACATCTTCAGCGCCCAACTCCGACTGTCCATCAGAACCATCCGAGATGGCACCGCCACCGATACTATAAACAATCCACTCATCAATCACGTCGCCATTCAGGTCCTTGCCCACAAACTTCATTCCGTTAGGATGGAAAGGCAGGAAGACCTGCGGCTCCCAGATAATATGAACAATATGCTTCTTGAGCACTTCCTCGATAGCCACATCGGTCATGTGACCCTTGCCGGTAGCAGCCAGGGCACCATACAATGTTACTTCGTAGGACGAAGCATTAGCACAACGCTCCAGGAAGAGCTTAGCTGCACGCTGAGGTCCCATCGTATGACTGCTCGATGGTCCCTTGCCAATTCGGTATAACTCCTTTAAAGATTTCATTTTTCCCGTATTATAATGTTATTGTTTTCATTTCAGGTATTTTCCCCTTGCTGGTCTATTTCACCTGGGTGGCCCTGGTGATGACGATGTCTTCCAGCGGGCGGTCATTGTTGTCCTTGTTGGTAGCCACATTCTGGATCTTATCTACCACATCCATACCTTCCAGCACCTCGCCGAACACGGTATATCCATTGTCCAGATGAGGCACTCCACCATGCTTGATGTAACCCTGCTGCAACTGCTCGGATGGCAGAGCGTAGGATTTCGCACCCTCTCTCTTCTCCTTCTCTACATAGTATTCCATCTGTCGGGGTGAGAAGTTTCTGCCCCAGGTGATATAGAAATCGGTAGAGGCTGATGCCTTGGTAGGATTCTCATCATCCCCCTCACGGGCTGCACAGAGCTGACCGCGCTTGTGGTAATATTTAGGATAGATGATTTCGGCTGGTACCGTATAGTTGACATCAAACTTCTCCACCTTTCCGGGAGTAACCTTGCGACAAGAGTAATCACCACCCTGGATCATGAAGTTCTTGATGACACGCTGAAAGATACAGCCGTTGTAATATCCGCTGTTCACGAGCTTGAGGAAGTTGTCGCGGTGATGCGGAGTATCGTTATAAAGAGCCACACGGATATTGCCCATCGTGGTTTCCAGCAGTACCTCGTGGCAGGTGGTATCACGAGGTGTCTCCCAAGGGAGCAACTCATTGTCGAATGCCGGACGGGCAGTCTGCTGAGTAGGTTGAGTCTGTTCCTGCGCCATTGCCTGAGGAGCAAAAGCAGCCAGCAAAAGGGCAGATATCGTTATTATCTTTTTCATTTTCTTAATACTTAAATCTGTTTTTTATGTTATTGATTGCAAAGATAATGATTTTATTCTAAAAAGTTATGCTTTTCTCAAACTTTCTTTATATCTTTGCGTGCAAAATGACAGAAACGGGCAAAATGATGCTCAAAAAATGGTGAATAACATAAAAAGCTTCGAAAATGAGGCTACATAAACGATTTGATATGATGACAACAAAAAGATTATATCTTCTTCTCCTGGGCTTCGCACTGATAGGAATGAAAGCCCAGGCACAGCACGTGAGCTTCGGACCTCTGCACAGTCAGGATAGTCCGAGGGAAGACTGGCTGTTGCCAGGCGATACGGTATATCAGGACGGAAAGACCGTGGTATATGGCGGCAAACCCGTAAAAAACACCTATACCCCTATCCGGCATATCGATTCCAACTGTGACGAACTCTACAAGATGGGCAGTTATCTAAAGAATCCTCAGGATAGTGATTATTACAACAATCCAATTTCTAACCTGGTCAATACGGGAGGATTGGGAAACTGCTATGACTATTGGGGAAATGACTGGGGCAAATATGGCTGGAACCGATATGGCTGGGGACTCCATAAGGGACTGAACCTCTCGGTAGATCTTTCCGTCTTCGCCACTTTCGGCAAGCATGCGCCACACTGGGGCGGTTTTACCCAGACCATCAATGCCACGTATCTCACGCCGCTCACCAAGGACAACAAGCTGTGGATGGCTTTGGGTACCTATCTCAACAACATCAATTACGGAGGCGATAATTTCCGGGATGGTGGTGTGTATGGCATTCTGGGCTATCAGTTTGATGAGCACTGGGAAGCATACGTATATGGACAGGTAAGCGTTGCCAATAACTACAATTCCATCTACAACCGTTATGCCGGATATGGTCCTTACGGATATGGCAGATATGGTATGTATCCCGGCATCTGGGGAATGGGCGTGATGCCTGGAGGATATGGTATGGGAGCTGCCGGTGCCAATGTGTTAGGTGCCGGAGTAAGATACACCAACAAGAACTTCTCCATCGGAGTAAGCGTAGAAGGAAACTGGTATAACACCCCAAAGACTCCTACCTATTACAAACAGTATGATTATCCAGTATCAGAACCACTTAAATGATAAACAATAAAGCCAGCAACCGAAAATCGCTGGCTTTATTGCTTATGATTTTGATTATTGATTAGTAATGAGATTATCCACAGATAATCTGAACGATGCGTTCTGCCGACCGTCCATCCCATCTATCAGGAATACCACCCTTCTTCCATTCACCCTTCACAATTTTCTCCATAGCCTGCTGAAGCTTCTCAGGATCTTCAGCAACAAGCTCGTTGGTTCCTACGGTTACGGTTTCCTGATGCTCGGTATAGCTATTCAGGGTGATGCATGGCACTCCATTGAAGGTAGCCTCTTCTGCCACATTACCCGAATCGGTGATTACACCCATAGCGTGGGCTGAGAGATAAGAGAAATCGAGATAACCCTGAGGCTGCACGACCATGATACCTGACTGATGATCAGCCACATCCTGGTATGCCTTGAAGGCAAGCACGAATCCCAATGCCTTGCCACGCAAAGGAGCCAGAACCTTGATGCCTGCCTGGCGAGCCACACTGTCGATCGTTGAAATCAAGGTCTTCATCTCATCGATATTGTTGACGATGGCCTTGCGGTTCAAGGTAAGCACCATATACTTGCCATCCTCCAGATGCTGCTCGTCCATCACCTGAGGACGCTTCATACGCTGCTGCAGGAACCGGATGTTATCAATGAGTACATTACCCACCATATAGACCTTAGAGAGTTCGGCACCCTCCTTGTTGGCGATACTGTTATTGGAGATACCTGCGGTGAAGAGGATATCAGAGAGTCCGTCGATCACCAGACGGTTGATTTCCTTTGGCATCGTGATATCGAAGCTACGGGTACCTGCTGCGATGTGAGCCAACTGAACGCCCTGCTTCTTGGTGACGATAGACACAGCCATAGTAGAAACCAGATCATCCACCACAATCACCACATCCGTAGGATTCTGCTGGAGATAGCGCTCAAACTGTGCCATCACCATACCGGTCAGCTCATTCATATTCTCACATTCCACGCCCAGATAAACATCCGGCTTGCGGATACCCAAGTCAGAGAAAAGAGAATCTTCAAGGGTCTCATCATCTTCGCTACCGGTATAGACCAGCTTGCACTCCATCTCCCCGCCCGCATTCCGGGCATTCTCTATCGCTCTCATCACAGGAGCCACCTTAATGAAGTTAGGTCTCGCTCCAGCAACAATACAAATTTTCTTACTCATATTTTTTAGTTTACTTACTGTTAAACAAATCCTTGATGCCACCGATGGATCCCAGGAGGTTGGTAGCCTCGTATGGCAGATAAACCACCTTATTATCCTTACCCTGAGCCACTTCCTGCATCATGGTAATGTATTTCTGTGCCAGCAGATAGTTTGCAGGATTGGTACTCTGTCCTACGGCTTCGGTAATCTTCTGGATGGCGATGGCCTCAGCCTCAGCCTTGCGGATGCGGGCGGTAGCCTCACCTTCAGCTCTCAGGATAGCCTGCTGCTTGGCAGCCTCAGCCTTGTTGACAATCGCCGCCTTTTCACCTTCGGAGAGCAGACGCTGCTTCTCCTTCTCTCCTTCTGAAGTAAGGATGGTAGCTCGCTTGTTACGCTCTGCCTGCATCTGCTTCTCCATCGCCTGGAGCACACTCTCAGGAGGAGTGATATCCTGCAACTCTACACGGTTTACCTTGATTCCCCACTTGTTGGTGGCATCGTCGAGCACCGCACGGAGCTTGGTGTTGATGGTGTCACGGGAGGTAAGTGTCTGATCGAGCTCCATCTCACCGATGATGTTACGCAGGGTAGTCTGAGTCAACTTCTCTATCGCATTAGGCAGATTGTTGATTTCATAAACACTCTTGAAAGGATCTACAATCTGGAAATAAAGCAGTGCATTGATCTGCATCTGAATATTATCCTTGGTAATCACATTCTGACGGTCGAAATCATAAACCTGTTCACGAAGGTCGATGCTGCTGGTATAAGTATAGCTTCCTCTACGCATCGCCACGATGGTCTTGGTCTGGTCGATGAAAGGAATGATAATGTTGATACCTGGCTTCAGGGTAGCATAATAGCGACCCAACCGCTCGATGATTCTGGTCTCACTCTGAGGAATGATCACGATGGTTTTCTTTACCACTACCAGTGCAAGCAGCACTAGAGCAATCAATACATAAAGTCCTATTTCCATGATGTTTATAATTAAAAGTTAGTACTTTTCTACCTGGAGAATGATAGACTGGTGACCCATCACTCTTACACGGGTGCCCTTGGCGATATCACCAGCAGCGCCCGGAGCTTCTGCCTTCCAGTCATCACCATCGAGCTTCACTCTTCCATACCCACCGGCAACGATGGTTTCACTCACCTCGCCTATCTGTCCGGCAAGGGCATCGGAATTACTCTCCCGATGATCGGCTCCCCTATGGATAGCCTTTACCAGATGCGGACGGATCAACAGGATACTGAGTACGGAACATACCGCCCAGACCACTACCTGAACCCAGAACGGAGCATCCATCACAGCCACTGGTATGCTGATGAGCGCACCGATGGCAAAACAAGTCACGTAGAAGTCGCCGGAAGACAACTCCAGGATGAGGCAGATGAACATGATGACTGTCCAAAATAGCCAGAGGTTTTGAGAGATATATTCCATCATATCGTTATTTTTTAGTTGATTTCTTCATCAGCGAGCTAGCCTTGATGGTCTTGACGCCCGTTTTCTTAGTAGTAGATACGGAAGTCTTTCCCTGAGGCTTGTAGTACTTCAGCGCAGTAGGCATCGCCGCCTTCAAGGCAGCAATACGCTTGGCATCGGAAGGGTGATCGCTGAAGATATCACTCTTGCCCTGATTGCCCGAAGCCTCAGCCATACGTTCCCAGAAAGGTATAGCCTGCTGAGGATCGTAGCCTGCCATCGCAGCAAAGATCAAGCCCATATAGTCGGCTTCTGTTTCGTTTTCACGCGAATACTTCAGATTGCGGAAGGAGAAGTACTGTCCGGCTACGGCACCCGCCAGATCTCCCACTCCATTACCTACTGCCTGATTCAGCACACCGCTCAGAATGCTGGTACCTACCTGCTGGTTCTGAGCCTTGGAAAGCTGCTCTGCACTATGCTTAGCCACGGCGTGTGCAATCTCATGTCCCAGTACGATGGCGAGCGAATTATCGCTGGAAGCCACCGGGAGCAAGCCTTCATATACCACAATCTTTCCGCCAGGCATGCAGAAGGCATTCACACTGTTGTCCTGAACGAGGTTGAATTCCCAGGAATAGTTCTGCAGATCATTGGCGTATCCGTTCTCCTTGAGATAAGTTTCCACGGCAGCAGCCAGTCGCTTTCCTACTCTTACCACCTGCGCAGTCTTTGCTGCATTGGTAGATTTCTTCGCCGAAGCCATATACTTGGTATATTCCTGATTAGACAAGCTCAACACCTGTGCATCTGAAACAGAGATGCGATGGGTGCGACCCGTAAGAGGCACCTTCTGCGTAGTACCGCAAGATGCAAGCATCATGGCAGCCAACATACTAAAAACTAAAATCTTAATCCGTTTCATTTTCTATCTTCTCTTAAGTTATATATTCTATTTGCAAGAAATACTTATCTTATGATTTGCAAATATACATCAAATACACGAAACAGCCAAGTTTTTCCGAGAGTTTAACAAAAAATTAATCCCGGCCCCGAGATTCATCGTTAGAATCTCAGAGCCGGGATTGATTTTTTATGGGGAATTAGAGGAGTTAAATTCCTGCTATTATTTTCTGGCATTCATTGCCTTCTTGGCAGCAGCTACAGCCTTGTTGTACTTAGTGGTAGCCGACTTCAAAGCCTTGGCATTGTTAGCCTTCTTGGCAGCAGCTACAGCATCATAAAGATTCCACAACTTGAACTTAGCAGTAGCCTCCTTCTGTGACTTGGTATAAGCTGCAGCGGCAGCCTCTGTAGCAGCCTCAGCCTCTGGTGCAGCATACTGATGCTTGTAACCATCCTGCTTGTTCCAGAAACCACGGGTGAAGTCTGGGAAGGTAACGGCAGCGCTGTTGTTGTCCATAGAAAGAGCACCCAACTCTGCCAAAGAACACCACTCTGCCAAATCATAAACATCCATATCCAATGGCAAGCCATTCTGCAAGCAGTAAACCAGACGAGAGTCCATAATGAAGTCCATACCACCATGACCCATCTGACGGCCCAGTTCACCATACTTCTTCAAGATAGGGTGATAATACTTCTTGATCAAAGCTTCCTTCTGCTCCTTGTTCATGAAACCATGAGCATTGAGGTTATCCATCTGAGGAGCACCTGTACCCTTGAGTGCCTCGCCAGAGAGTGCAAACTCCTCGGTAGGATACTTGGTAGCGTAACCCTTGGTACCTGTGAGCTTGAACAAGCGGTTGTATGGCTGAGGAGTCATCACGTTGTGCTGGATCTCCACCACCTTACCCTTGGCTGTACGCATCAAGGTAGTAGTATGGTCACCATTGCGGAACTCCTTGCACTCCTTGCCGCTCTTGTTCTTCACCCAGTCCTTACCCACGAAAGACTCTGTATCCATAGCAACGAGCGTAGTGAAGCGGTCGCCACGGTGAATATTCAGGCACTGAGCAACAGGACCCAAGCCATGAGTAGGATAAACATCACCACGGTTCTCCATGTTATACTTCATACGCCAGTGGAGGTTGTCCTTGTCATTGTCAGCCGGATCCTTCCAGTAAGCATCCCAGAAGTCCTCGAGACAGTGGATATAAGCACCCTCAGCACGGATGATGTCACCGAAAACGCCATCCTGAGCCATAGCCAGCGCATTCATCTCATAGTAGTCGTAGCAGCAGTTCTCCAAGATGAAGCAATGCTTGCGAGTCTGCTCGCTCAAGTTAATCAGGCTCCAGCACTGATCCAGATTCATGGCACTAGGAACCTCGATGGCTGTATGCTTGCCATTCTCCATCGCAAACTTGGCAACTGGGAAATGGTGATTCCAGTCGGCTGCGATATAAACCAGGTCGATGTCAGAACGCTTGCACAAAGCCTCATACCCCTTCTCGCCGCTATAGATATCAGCAGGCTTCAAGCCCTGCTTGCGCAAGTACTCCTGTGATTTCTCTGCACGAGCCTCCTCGTAATCGCACAAGGCAACGATCTCTACACCTGGAATGTGGCAGAAACGCATTACTGCCCAAGGACCACGCATACCGAGACCGACAAAGCCAACACGTACTGTCTTCAACTTAGGAGCCGTCAATCCCAAAACATTCTGCTGTCCTGCAGGACGCTCTGGTGTCTCCACTACGATTGTACCCTTGTCCCAATGCCACTTGGTGCCTGGAGACAAAGACTGAGCGCTAGCGGACAAAGAAAATGCCGCCAAGGCTGCCATCAAAAAACTCTTAATTTTCATTCCTAAAATTAGCAACACTTACTGTTAGTAATAATTAATTAGGTTCTGATCAACATCTAAGTTTCTCAGCAATTCTCTCAAATCAGCACTCCATTCATCTTAGTGTTGCATTAGAAAACAAATGGAACGCTGAAATGACTCTGCAAAAGTACAAATAAAATTTGAGATACTGAATCTTTTTAGTGTTTTTTTATGGATAAAGGTACAATTCCTGGCTTTTAACAAGAAAAAAGCTCTGAATCAGAATGACAGAAACAAGAAAAACCGCTTCGCTTAAAGCGAAACGGTTTTCTTCTTACCCTTACTCTCGTTACCTACGCGATCGAGCGCAGTAACGACATAGGTATATTTCTGATCCTTTACGTATGGTATCGGATAGGTGGTATCGTAAACAACAGCCTGGAGAGCGGTGACATCATTGAGATTCACAGGCGCTCCCTTTTCAAAACGGTAGATGGCAAAACGGTTGGCGACATCGCCCCATTTCTTCTTCTTTGCCTTTGGAGCCTTCCAGGTAAGCAGTGGTCCCTTCTCTGTCCACTCCATCTTCAGACTCTTCACACCCTTTGGCGCCTTATCGTCGAGGAACGGCATCAATGGAGGAAGCGAAGGATATTTCCAGTAATAATCGCGAAGAGTATGCCCGATGTTGCCAACATTATCTGCTGCAGTCTTGGCATACCAGAGCACGGTGCCCTGTACATTATTCATCTGCTGGTGAAGGCGATGCTTGGCTGGCAGCTGATGACTCTTCGGATTCGTAGGATCAGCAAACTTCGCCGTACGCTCGATATCCTCACCTATATAAAGAGGACGGTTGCCAGCATACTTGTTCCACCACTGGATGAGGGTCTTGTAATCTGCCGCCTTGTTACCTATCTCCCAATAGATCTGAGGCGCACAGTAATCAATGAAGCCATTGTTTACCCAGAGGAGAACATCTGCATAGAGATCATCGTAGTTCTGAAGACCGAAAGTCTGAGATCCGATCGGAGAGTTTTTCCGGTTGCGATAGATACCGAAAGGAGAAACGCCGAACTTCACCCAAGGCTTGACACGATGGATGGTTTCACCCAACTGCTTGACGAACCGGCTCACATTATCTCTTCTCCAATCGCCGATATTACGGAATCCACGAGGATTGGCTGCATACATCTGCTGATCAGGAATCTGCTTGCCAGCTACCGGATAAGGATAAAAGTAGTCATCGATATGAAAACCATCGATATCATAACGGCTCACGATATCAGCAGCCACCTGACAGGTATAATCTGCAGCCTCCTGAAGTGCCGGATTGAGAAGCACGAGATTATCATAGCTGAAACAGAGGTTCGGATGCTTCTTCACCACGCTCTGGGATGACACCTGGGAGAACGAGGTAGAACCATGCTTGGCACGGTAAGGATTGATCCAGGCATGAATCTCCATTCCACGCTGATGACACTGCTCAACCATCCACTCCAGCGGATCCCAATAAGGCGATGGAGCCTTGCCCTGGACACCGGTGAGGAACTTGCTCCAAGGTTCAAGATCACTCTGATAAAGGGCATCACATTCGGCACGCACCTGGAAGATGATGGCATTCACGCCATCCTTCTGCAATTCGTCAAGTTGCTTGGTGAGCATCGACTGAATCTGCTGGGTTGATTTACCCAAATACTGTCCGTTGACACACTGGATCCAGGCGCCACGGAATTCACGTTTGTTCTGTGCCATCAGGGATGAAGTCTGAAACATCAGCATCATCGCCAAAATCAGCATTCCTAAGATTTTCTCTCTTCTCATTAATTAGTGTTTATCGTTTAATGTTATTGTTTAATTCTAAATTATTCTTTCTTATCCTCCTCATCACGCAGCGTAGGCAGCGAGATATGGTATTTCACGGCGAGCAGGCGGATGATGCAGACGGTGAGGAAGGAGGCTATCACTGTAACATAGAGGCTCAAGCCCAGATAGCTGAATGCCCAGTAAACCAGGCCGCCCAACACACAAGCCATCGCATAGATTTCCTTGCGGAAGATAACCGGTTCCTCGTTGAGAAGCACATCGCGGATCACTCCTCCAAAGGAGCCCGTGATACATCCCATAATGATAGCTACCCAGAATGGGAAACCACAATCGAGGGTCTTCTGGATTCCGGCGATATTGAAAAGCGCCAAACCGAGGGTATCGAAAAGAAACCAGGTGTTGTCTAGACGCTTCAGATAATGATGGCACACAATCACCACCAGTTGGGCCAAGAACGTAAACAGAAGATAGATAGGACTCGACATCCAGAAAGGATTCAAGCCCAGCATCACGTCGCGGATGGTTCCGCCTCCGATAGCTACAGCCACACCACACACAAATCCGCCCAGCCAATCATAATGCTTGCTGGCGGCAAGCCTGATGCCCGAAAGGGCAAATGCAAAGGTTCCAATGAACTCGATGACGCTCTGGAGTGTCATCACCAGTTCCGGGTCTTGATGAATAGTCATTTTCTCGTAATAAATTATTTGATGTGGGGGATTTCAAATCCCCCGGTTTTAAAAGGTCGAACATTTTTTAACGACGGATTGCAAATCCGTCGGAACGCCTAACGGTTCTTGAATCTTTCTCCCCAGCAGGTAACCATCCAGTTATAGAGTCGTTCTTCTGAAGGAGAATGCTGCGGCTGCCAGAATCTGGCGTCTTTCAGCTCATCAGGTAGATATTGCTGCTCTGTGAAATGTCCCGGATAATCGTGAGGATATTTATAGCCATCATGATAACCCAGGTCTTTCATCAGTTTGGTAGGCGCATTGCGGATATGCAGCGGCACAGGCAGATTACCGGTCTGCTTCACCGTGGCAATGGCGTCATTGATGCCCAGATATGCACTGTTGCTCTTCGGACTGGTAGCCAGATACACCACCGCTTCGGCAAGTGCAATCCTTGCCTCAGGCCAGCCTATCTTCATCACCGTATCGAAGGCTGCATTCGCCAGCAGGAGCGCATTCGGATTCGCCAGCCCCACATCCTCGCTTGCACTGATCACCACTCTCCGGGCGATAAACTGCGGATCTTCGCCGCCCTCTATCATACGCGCCATCCAATAGAGCGCCGCATCAGGGTCACTGCCTCGAATACTCTTGATGAAGGCAGAGATGATGTCATAATGCATCTCGCCCTGCTTATCATAAGCCAGCGGATTCTGCTGCAACTGTTCCTCTACCATCTTATCGGTGATAACCACTTCATCGCTGCCTGCAGATTCCACCACCAGTTCCAGGATATTGAGCAGTTTCCGGGCATCACCGCCACTGAAGCGGAGCATGGCAGCGGTTTCCTTCAACTCAATCTTCTTCTGCTTGAGTTCCACATCCTCGGTGATGGCTCGCTGCAGGAGTCCCTCCAGGTCTTCCTTCTCCAACGGTTTGAGCACATAGAGCTGGCAACGGGAAAGGAGCGGACGGATTACCTCGAAAGAGGGATTTTCCGTGGTAGCACCAATCAGGGTGACAATTCCCTTCTCCACCGCCCCCAGCAGAGAGTCCTGCTGGCTCTTGGAGAAGCGATGAATCTCATCAATAAACAAGATAGGAGAAGCAGAATTGAAGAATCTGCCACTCTTCGCTCTCTCTATCACCTCGCGCACATCCTTTACGCCACTGGTAACGGCAGAAAGGGTGTAGAAAGGGACCTTCAGGGTCTGGGCTACGATTTGAGCCAAAGTAGTCTTGCCCACTCCCGGAGGTCCCCAGAGAATAAAAGAGGATATGCGCCCTGCGTCTATCATCTTGCGCAGCACGGCACCCTCGCCTACCAGATGCTTCTGTCCGACATAATCGGCGAGCGAGCGAGGTCTCATTCTTTCAGCTAACGGTTCACTCATATCAATTATTTTTTCGCCACAAAGGTAATGAAAAAAAACGAAACACGCATAAGTTTTTAGGATAAAAGAAAAAAAAATGCATAAAAGCAAAAAAATAAGCTCGAAAATTTGGATATATAAAAAGAAGTACTTACTTTTGCAATCAAAATACGTACAACAATGAAAAATGAAAAAAATATCACCCTCAAGACATTGACCAAGAGCAGTGTCTGGGATCTCCAGGAGAATGATGTTTTCCGTCTCTGGGAAGCTGCCGAGAAAGACAACGACCTGAAGGACAATCAGCGTAGATACCTCGACATCATTCGTAGTGCTTTCGAGATTGAGCCAGTCAAGATTGACCGTACTGAAGTGCTCGATAAGTTGATAGACCGTGGCTTCAAGATCGGTACCTTCCGTATCGACGACAAGAACGAGAAGTATGCCATCAAGAAGCGTCCTATCATGCGTGTGACTGACCTCACCTATGAGAACATCGGCCATATAACAGCTACCAAGCTCATCGAAGTGCTGGAGCGTAACTTTGGCGGTGGCTGGGATAGTCTGTCTCAGAGCATCAAGGACATCATCGAGAGCGGTTTCGACATCAGTACCACTACCCTTCCAAAGGATCGCCTCAAGAAACCAGGTGGTCTCTATGAGAAGAAGCTCGCTGATGATTATGAAGTACTCGTAGTACCAAAGGGCACCTGGGTAGAGGCTATCTTTGCCAAGGAGAAGCCAAAGCAAGAGAAGATCCGCATGAAGTTTATGGATGAAGACATGGACCGCGACGAAGACCTGCTGGACCGTGACGAAGACGATGAGGATGAGGATGCACCAGAGATTGAGGATCACTACAATGATCCAGATGAGGACGATGATGCATTCGATGACGACAAGCTCACCGAAGAAAGCTACCGTACTACCTTCGAGGATCCAGAGAATCTGGGACTCGATGATGCTGAGGACGTAGCTGATGACGATTATTAAAATATACATATTATATAATAAGGAGAAAGAAATGAACGCAGTAGTAGGATTATTCGCATTAATCGTGGTAGCACTCGTAGGTTGGGCTATCGCAGAATTCAAGTACAAGACCTTCACCTTTACCCGTTCCGAGAAGGATATCGAGGAAGAGGAAGAGTTGGAGGAGCAGAAGCGTGCCGAGGGTTTCAAGGAGATGAACATCCGCGACATTATGCGTAAGAACTCTACCAATGGCTACAATGCCGTAGGTTAAAGAGGGATTTTTAAACTCTAAAAGAAAATGATGATACAATACACCATCATTGCAACGATACTGGCGGCATGCATTCTGTATGCCGCCTTTCGTATTTATAAATCGTTGCAACAGGCAAACAGATGCAAGGATGGCAACTACCGGTGCAGTGGTTGCGCTTTTTATGAACAGTGCAAGAAGAAGGGAAAAAATAGACTCTGAAATGAATATTTTTGAAAAAATCGAATATTTTCCGAAAAAAGATGCGGAAAGATTTGGTGGATTCAAAAAAAAGTAGTACCTTTGCACTCGCTTATCAGAAATGGTAACAGAAAACTCTACAAGGTGTCTTAACCGAGCGGTTAGGTAACGGTCTGCAAAACCGTGTAGAGCGGTTCGACTCCGCTAGACACCTCGAAAAAAGGAAATCCTTTCAAAAAAAGGGTTTCCTTTTTTGTTTTCCATATCTTCCCTATTGAATCCCATTCACACTAGTTATTAATTAAATAAATGTAGAATTGATGGGGAAAAACAAAAGAAAAACAGCGCAAATTGAAGAAAAAAGCATTTTTTTTAAAAATAGTTTAGAATTTATTTTTTTAAACCAAATATTTTTGCTACCTTTGCAAACGTTATCCTGAATACAATCTTTTTACCTTAAAGAAGACTAATACCTATTGAATGTAGAGCAGTTGTCTGAGAAGATAGCTGCTCTTTACTTTTATATTCCCCCTATTTTTCCAACAACTTACTTTTTTTCCTTTCAATTCATACAATATCGCCCGCTATCCTGCGTTCTAATATATATGAAGAAAATAGAAATCATAGAACTTCCCAAGATATATGATCCTCGCGGCAGCCTTACCGTCGCCGAGGAAAATACCCATATCCCATTTGATATCAAGAGAATGGAATGGATTCATCTTGGCGCCATACAGCCCGAGACACCCATCGAACTGGGAGAAAGTCCTGTGATGCTGATTGCACTGGCTGGAGAAATCACCATCCAGGTTATAGATAACCAGCCATCTGGAAGGACCATCACGCTCAATCATCCCAATCAGGCTCTTATCCTGAAAGAAGGCTGTAGAAGTAGAATAACCCATAGCACCAAGCATTCCTTGCTTCTTACTATTCATCAAAAACAAAAATAAAGGAAATGGAAACAGAAAACGAAAAGAAAGCCATCAAGTATCTTGACCTGAAGGCTATCAATGCCCCATACGAAGAAGAGATCAAGAAGGAAATCAATCAGGTAGTAAGTAGCGGATGGTACTTACAGGGAAGATGCGTGAAGCAGTTTGAGAAGAATTATGCCACTTTCATCGGCACCGAGTACTGCATATCATGCGGTAACGGACTGGATGCTCTCAAACTGATTCTGATGGGAGAAATGGCTATTGGCAAGCTCCACCAGGGTGATGAGATTCTGGTGCCAGCCAACACCTATATCGCCACCATTCTTTCCATAACGAGTGTGGGGCTGGTTCCTATCCTCGTAGAACCCAACCCAGAGACACTGCAAATCGACGAGAACCTCATAGAGAGCAACATCTCCTATAAAACCAGGGGCATCATGCTGGTACATCTCTACGGCAAGTTATCCTGGACGGAAAGAATCCAGGAGATCTGCAAGGAGAACGATCTGCTGATATTCGAAGACAACGCACAGGCTTTCGGATGCGGATATGTCAACAGCTCTGCACGAGAGGCTATCAGAAGAAAGCTGAATCAAGAAGACGAGGATATCACCCATCAAAATCAGATAGACGAGAATATCACCTATCAGGACCAGATAGATATCATCAGCAATTACGCCATCCAGAAAAGCATTTCCCATACGGGTGCTCTAGGCGATGCCGGTGCCCACAGTTTCTACCCAAGCAAGAACCTGGGAGCATTGGGCGATGCGGGTGCCGTGACAACCGATGATGAAGAACTGGCAGAGGCTATCCGAGCCCTCCATGATTATGGAAGAACCAGCAGATTTGATTTTGAATATCAGGGTATCAATTCCAGAATGGATGAGATTCAGGCAGCTGTACTCAATGTAAAGCTGAGACATCCCCACGATGAGCATATCGCCAGATGCAGGAAGGCGATGCTCTATATGGATTATCTGCACCCTGCCATCGTAGAACGCTGCATCCCGAAGAGATTACTGGAAGATCCATTCAGCAATGTACTCCATATCTTCCCTTTCATTACCGAAGAAAGGATGAGACTGAGGGAGTTTCTGAAGGATGAATCTGTAGAAACTGCGATACACTACCCTATATCACCCAATGAGCAACTGGGATATCCTGAGCTTCGACATTATCAACTGCCGATTACCCAAACCATCGCCTGCCAGGAGCTGAGCCTTCCCTGCAACTCTACGATGAGAGAAGAGGAAGTAATCCGGGTAGCACAGCTCATCAATGACTATTTCTTGCGACGCAATCTGCGGTAGAAGTCTTGCAGACGACCAGGAGCAACGCCCTTCTTCTGCAAAGCTTCCAGTTCGCGATAGGCATCCAACTTTCTGTTGAGCATGATGAGGAGATCGATGCGGTTGATGCGGTAATCTGCATTATCCTCATCGAGGGAGATTGCCTTAGCGTAATCATACTCGGCAAGTTCCAACTGACCACGCTCCTTTTCCATACCGCCACGTGCTGCATAAGCCGTTGCACTATCCGGATATTGCTCTATCAGATTGTTGATGCCATCATACGCCTCGGTATAGTGCTTGTCCTTCTCATTCAGCAACGCCAGACCGAGCTGAGCCTGGAAGTTACCAGGCACCAGAACCAGGAGGTTCTGATAATCAAGACGGGCAAAGTTATAGCGCAGAAGCTTTTCGTTAACGAATGCACGGTAGAAGAGACCTGCGATATTGGTATTGTTGAGGAACAACACCTTATCCAGGTCATCCTTGGCATAACTCCACTGTTCCAGCTGGATATTCCACGCAGCCTTCTTCAGGCGCAGATCGATGCTGTCAGGATGATAGGCAAGCACACTCGTGGCAGCCGCCAGGGAATCTCTCAGCGCCTTGTTCTGAGCCTTGGCATCGCGCAATGCTACATCATCGACCTTGGAATCAGCCGTCAAATTGTTTTGCTGGGCAAACAGAGGTGTAGCCAGCAAACAACCTATATATAATATGATACTTTTCTTTTTCATGCTGCAAAAATACAAATAGTTATGCAATCAACCAAAAAAGGAAAGATAAAAGATGTTTAGAATTTTCAAAATAAAATAAACAGAAGCAAAACTCCCTGTTTTTCGGGGTTTCAGCGATACGATATTTATCCTTAAGGAAAAAAATAAATTCCCTTAAGGGAAAAAATATATAGCCTTAAGGAAAAATAATCTTTCCCTTAAGGCTAATCAAATCAAAATTCTATCTTGTAAGAATACTTCTAAAAATCAATCCAGATTAAGCATTCTTGATCCAGTTAACGATCCACTCGCCAACCTCTGTTGTGCCATACTGTGCACCACCCTCAACCTGAATCTCAGGAGTGCGTACGTTGGCATCAAGAGAAGCATCTACTGCCTTGCGGATCAAGGCACCCTCCTCGTTCAAACCGAAGTGCTCGAGCAACATGGCTGCAGAAAGAATCTGAGCTACAGGGTTAGCCAGGTTCTTGCCAGCTGCCTGTGGCCATGAACCGTGAACAGGCTCGAACAATGGGGTGTGCTCGCCCAATGAGCTAGATGGCTGCAAGCCCATAGAGCCGGTAATGCAAGAGGTCTCATCGGTAAGGATATCACCGAAGGTGTTCTCTGTAACGATGACATCGAAGAATGTTGGCTCTGTCAACACGCGCATAGAAGCGTTGTCGATGAACATATAGTCGGTGTTAACCTCAGGATACTGTGGCTCCATCTCCTTGGCAATCTGACGCCAGAGACGAGAAGATGCCAATACGTTTGCCTTATCTACCACTGTCAGGTGCTTGTTGCGCTTCATGGCAAACTCGAAAGCTACCTTCAGAATGCGCTCAATCTCAGGACGGGTATAGATATCTGTATCGTATGCCTTATCGTTATCCTGATACTTCTCACCGAAGTACATACCACCAGTCAACTCGCGGATGACTACGAAGTCAGCACCCTTCAGGAGCTCATCCTTCAATGGTGACTTATGGAGCAGGCAATCGAATGTAGCCACTGGGCGGACATTGGCGAAGAGGCCCAACTTCTTACGCATAGCGAGCAAGCCCTGCTCAGGACGAACCTTGGCTGTAGGGTTGTTGTCGAAACGTGGGTCACCAACGGCAGCGAAGAGCACTGCGTCAGCATCCATACAAGTCTTGAAGGTCTCCTCTGGGAATGGATCACCTACCTCATCGATAGCGTGAGCACCGCAGATAGCCTCATTGTAAGTAAACTCGTGGTTGAACTTCTCTGCAATGGCCTGCATAACTGCTACGCCCTGCTTCATAATCTCTGGTCCGATACCATCACCGGCGAGAACTGCAATGTTTAATTTCATCTTATCTGATTTTTTAATTGTTTTTATTCCATATCTAAATTTCGAGGCGATGCCGGCTGTTCATCACTCTTATCTGCCTCATACATATTGAGCATCTTGAGCGTTGCCTTGATAGCAGCCTCTGTCTGGTCGGCATCCAAGCCGCGGGTACGCCAGATGCGGTCGCCTTCACGCCAGGTAATGACGGTCTGGACAAGGGCATCGGTACGGCCACCAGGTGGGATGGTTACCTGATAATTGTCGAGCGTAGGGAAGGTCTTGCCGAGCTTCACCTTATAGATGTTGCGAAGCGCCTTGACGAAGGCATCATACTGACCATCACCAGAGCTACGGTCTTCATACTCCTTACCCTCTATTTCTACCTTCACGCTGGCTATAGGCTTCAAACCATAAGAAGTGGACACCATGTAACTGACCAGTTTTACCTTATCCTCAGGTGTGCTATGCTTCAGCACATCACTCACGATGTATGGCAGGTCGTCCTGGGTTACCAGCTCCTTGCGGTCGCCGAGTTCGGTGATACGCTTGGTCACAGCCTTGGTCTGCTCCGGCGTCAACTCCAAGCCCAGTTCGTTAAGGTTCTGGATAATGTTCGCCTTACCGGAATTCTTACCCAATGCATATTCACGATGTCTGCCGAAACGCTCAGGCACCAGGTCGTTGCAATAAAGCTTGTCCTTGTTGTCGCCATCGGCATGCACACCAGCTACCTGAGTGAAGACATTATCGCCCACCACAGGGGTATTCGGAGCCACGGCGATGCCGCTGTATCCTTCAACCAATCGGGAAATATCGTTCAGGCGGTCTTCCTTGATATTGGTCTTTGCCCCGAACATATCCTTCAGAATCACCTGTACGCTCGCCAATGGCGCATTGCCGCAGCGCTCGCCCAAGCCATTCACGGTAACGTGAAGACCCTTGGCACCGCTCAATACGGCTGCCAGCGAGTTGCTCACTGCCAAATCGTAGTCGTTGTGGGCATGGAAATCGAAGTGAGAGTTCGGATAACGGCGAACCATCTGGCGCATATACTCCACACACTGCAATGGGTTCAGGATACCCAAAGTATCAGGAAGCAGGAAGCGCTTGATAGGCAGTTTCACCAGCTCGTCCATCATCATGAAGAGATAGTCACGGCTGTCGCGCATACCGCTCGACCAGTCCTCCAGATAGAGATTTACGGTGAAATTCTTGCTCAAAGCATAATCGATGGTCTGCTTGATATGAGCGAGATGCTCCTCAGGCGACATCTTGAGCTGCTGGGTGCAGTGCTTGTAGCTACCCTTCGCCAAGAGGTTGATGACATGACCGCCGCATTCAGCAATCCAATCCACGCTCTTGTGGTTATCCACGAATCCCAATACCTCAACGGAATCCAGTTTACCTATGGTCTTGGCATAACGGCAAATACGAGCGACAGCATCCTTTTCGCCTTCCGACACACGTGCTGAAGCCACCTCAATGCGATCAACATTGATATCGTGCAACAACATTCTTGCTATCATCAATTTCTCGTGAGGGAGAAAACTGACACCATTGGTCTGCTCGCCGTCGCGCAGCGTGCAGTCCATGATCTCAATCTCCCTGATACGAGAACTATCTCTCTTTGCGTTAACGTTCATAATTACTTGATTACTTGTTCTTAGCTTCCCAAGCCTCTACCTTGTCACGGTTCTGAACGAGGAAATCTACATCGTCCAAACCGTTCTCCAGACAGTGCTTCTTGTAGCCGTTGATTTCGAAGTGCTCGCTCTTGCCAGTAGCAAGATTGGTCACGGTCTGGTTAGGAAGATCCACCTTCACCTCTGTCTTGTGATCCTTGTCGATGCTCTCGAAAAGCTCCTTCAGGAATTCCTCGCTTACCACTACTGGCAATACGAGGTTATTCAACTCGTTGTTCTTGTGGATATCAGCAAAGAAAGAGCTGATGACTACACGGAAGCCTGCGCCTGCGATGGCCCAGGCAGCGTGCTCACGGGAAGAACCTGAACCGAAGTTCTTGCCTGCTACGAGGATGACACCACTGTAAGAAGGGTCGTTCATCACGAAGTCTGGCTTTGGAGTTCCGTCGGCATTGTAGCGCCAGTCGCGGAAGAGGTTGTCGCCCATACCCTCTTTATCGATAGCCTTGAGGAAACGGGCTGGTATGATCTGGTCTGTATCTACATTCTCCAATGGAAGAGGAATGCAGCTTGATGTAATTACATTGAATTTCTGTTTCATAACTGTACTTATCAATTGTACACTATTAATTGTACATTATTAATTAAAAATTACATAAACTCTCTTGGGTCGGTAATCTTACCAGTGATAGCGGCTGCAGCTGCTACGTATGGACTGGCAAGGATGGTGCGGGAACCTGGTCCCTGACGACCCTCGAAGTTACGGTTGGATGTACTTACTGAGTACTTGCCTGCAGGAATCTTATCATCGTTCATTGCCAGACAAGCAGAACATCCTGGCTGACGGATTTCGAAGCCGGCAGCCTCTACAATCTTATCAATTCCCTCTTCACGTATTTGTTTATCAACCAACCAAGAACCTGGTACAAGCCAAGCAGTTACACCCTCAGCCTTCTTCTTTCCTTTAACCAGAGAAGCGAAAGCACGGAAATCTTCAATACGACCATTGGTACATGCGCCCAGGAATACATAATCGATAGGATGACCCTCGAGTTTCTCGCCTGGCTGGAAACCCATATAGTTGAGGCTCTTCTTGAAACCAGCCTGCTCTTCCTCCGGAATCTCATCGAGAGTTGGGATGCTTTCGGTGATGCCGATACCCATACCTGGGTTGGTACCGTAGGTGATGCGTGGTTCGATATCCTTGGCATCGAAAGTCAACTCCTTGTCGAATACAGCATCATCGCCACTTTTCAAGGTCTTCCAGTAAGCCACAGCCTTGTCCCACTCTTCACCCTTAGGTGCATATTCACGGTTCTTGATGTACTCGAATGTGGTCTCATCAGGAGCTACAAAGCCACCACGGGCACCCATCTCGATAGAGAGGTTGCAGAGGGTCAAACGACCTTCCATAGACATATCCTTCACTACATCGCCACTGTACTCAACGAAGTAACCGGTAGCACCTGAAGTAGTGAGCTGGCTCATCAGATAAAGAGCTACATCCTTGGCGGTAACACCCTTGCTGAGCTTACCGTTGATGCTGATGCGCATAGACTTTGGCTTGCTCTGGAGAATACATTGTGAAGCCATCACCATCTCGACCTCAGAAGTACCGATACCGAAGGCTACGGCACCCATAGCACCATGGGTAGATGTATGAGAGTCGCCGCAGACGATGGTCATACCTGGAAGAGAAAGACCCTTCTCAGGACCAACCACGTGGATGATACCATTATCCTTGGTGTTCATGGCAAAGTGGGTTACGCCGAAATCAGCGGTGTTCTTTGCCAAGGTATCTACCTGCTTCTTTGAGATAGGATCCTCGATTGGCTTATCCTGATCGTGTGTTGGTGTATTGTGGTCAGGCATACAGAAAATCTGGTCTGGACGGAACATCTTGAGTCCGCGTGCTCGCATACCAGCAAATGCCTGAGGTGATGTTACTTCGTGACAGTAGAGACGGTCGATGTAAAGCTGTGTAGGACCATCTTCTACAATCTGGACAACGTGCTTGTCCCAAATCTTGTCGAATAATGTATTCATAATATCCTGTTTGTTATATATTTATCTGAATTAATTTTATCTTACCTTGAACTTGTTGATACAGTCGATGTAAGCCTCAACAGAAGCTGTCACGATATCGGTATCTGCGCCAAAGCCATAATATACATGACCATCGTATTCTACCTGCATGTGAACCTTACCCACATCGTCTGAACCCTTGTCAATCGCCTGGATAGTGAACTCTTTGAGGTTCATCTCCTTGGTGATGACCTTCTTGAGGGCACGGATGGCAGCATCTACCGGACCATTACCGGATGAAGCAGCCTCGAACTTCTGACCTGCGATGTTCAAGCCAATGCTTGCCACGCTCTTCACGCCCTTGCCGGTGGTAACCTGCAACCAGTCGAGCTGAACACCATGCTTATCGGCAGAATCAGCACCAGCGAGCATCAGTACATCCTCGTCGGTAACCTCCTTCTTCTTGTCAGCCAACTGGAGGAATTTCTTGTAGATCTTGTCGAGCTTCTCCTCGTCATCTACATTCACGCCATTAACATGGAGGCGATACTTCAAGGCTGCACGACCCGAACGAGCTGTCAATACGATAGCGTTATCATCCAAGCCCACATCCTTAGGGTCGATGATTTCGTATGTCTGAACATTCTTCAAGACGCCATCCTGGTGGATACCAGAAGAATGAGCGAAGGCATTGCGGCCCACAATCGCCTTGTTAGGCTGAACAGGCATGTTCATCAGGCTGCTCACCATGCGAGACATCGGCACAATCTTGGTGGTATTGATGTTGGTATCAATGTTGAGGTGCTTGTGGCACTTCAGAATCATGGCGATTTCCTCGAGCGATGTATTACCCGCACGCTCACCGATACCATTCATGGTCACCTCCACCTGGCGGGCACCATTCAATACACCCTGCAGGGTATTGGCTGTAGCCATACCGAGATCGTTGTGACAGTGGGTAGAGATGCATGCATTCTCGATGCCGTCAACGTGATCCATCAGATACTTGATCTTGGCACCATACTCATCCGGCAAGCAATAGCCGGTGGTGTCAGGAATGTTAACTACGGTAGCACCTGCCTTGATGACAGCCTCTACCACGCGAGCCAGATACTCATTGTCGGTACGGCCAGCATCCTCAGCGTAGAACTCCACATCCTCAACATACTTCTTGGCATACTTGACAGCAGCCACGGCACGCTCGATGATCTCCTCGCGGTTGGAATTGAACTTATATTTGATATGGCTATCGCTGGTACCGATACCCGTATGAATTCTCTTATGCTTAGCATACTGCAACGCCTCGGCAGCACAGTCGATATCCTTTTCCACCGCACGGGTCAGCGCACAGATGGTAGGCCATGTTACAGCCTTGGAAATCTCTACTACGGAATTGAAGTCACCCGGGCTTGAAATAGGGAATCCAGCCTCAATGACATCAACGCCCAACTGCTCCAGCGCCTTAGCTATCTGAATCTTCTCTACGGTATTCAACTGGCATCCTGGAACCTGTTCGCCATCACGAAGGGTTGTGTCGAAAATAAATAATCTGTCACTCATATCTCTTAAATATTTTTATTTCTCTTATTAATTAAAGCTTTTGCCCGTATAGGGGCAACATTGCGCCCTTACTTTTGGCAAGGGCGTAAAGAGCTGGGAATTAAAAAAGCCTTTCTCACTCCCATATACGGAAGTGTAGAAAGGCTCAATATATCCAAACCGCTGAACTATACGCACACCTTATCACTTCCGCCTACATGCTGCAGTCGAAGTCGAATAATAATAATGCTTGTAATATTCAACGCTAATGCTCTCATATTTTTCTATTTTTATACGTTATATATTTATCGTTGGCAAAGGTAATCATTTTCTCTGATATACGCAAACAATTTATAACTTTTTTAATAGAAAATCTTTCAAATTGCCATTTTTCATCTATTTTTTACCCAAAAACTAGAGAAATGTGCCGTTTTTATGCCAGATTATTCTAAAAAAGAACGTTCTGGTACGAAATTACTCTCTTTTCAACTAGAAAGGTAACGGACCGTCAGGTCCAGTCATCGGCGGAGGTGGAATGGCACCGCTGGCAATCATCCCATCAGCAGCCCCACCGTTCATCTTGGAACCCATGATTTCACCACCCTCCTGTACAGGAGTATAGGAATCGGTAGGATCCTGGAAGCGGGTGAACTCGCCACGGAAGTTCAGGAGTACATCTCCGGTGGCACCCTTACGGTGCTTGGCGATGATGATCTGCGCCATACCATGAAGATCGTTTCCCTTTTCATCCTGATAGATGTGATAGTATTCCGGACGATGAACGAAGAGCACCATATCGGCATCCTGCTCGATGGCTCCAGATTCACGGAGGTCGCTCAACTGTGGTCGCTTTCCTTCGAGACCCTCACGGTTTTCTACGTTACGCGAGAGCTGAGAGAGGGCGAGTACCGGGATATTCAACTCCTTGGCAAGACCCTTGAGGGAACGAGAGATGGTGGAAACCTCTTCCTGACGGCTACCGAACTTCATACCGTTGGCATTCATCAGCTGGAGGTAGTCGATCATCAACAGCTTCACCCCCTTCTCTCTCACCAGTCGGCGCGCCTTGGTTCTCAACTCAAAGACGGAGAGGCCCGGAGTATCATCTATATAAATAGGTGCACCCGTAAGAGAACGGATCTTCTTGTCCAGTCGCTCCCACTCACTTGGATCCAACTGACCGTTCAGGATCTTCTTACCCGAAATCTCGCAGACATTCGAGATAAGACGGTTGACCAGCTGAACGTTGTTCATTTCAAGCGAGAAGAATCCGATAGGCACCCCGTGATCCACCGCTACATTCTTGGCGATACTCAGCGCAAAGGAAGTCTTACCCATGGCAGGACGTCCGGCGATGATCACCAGGTCGGAAGGCTGCCATCCGGAAGTCATATCATCCATCTGCTGGTAACCTGTAGGAATACCCGTGAGTCCGCCCTTGTTCTGGGCGGCACGCTGCAGGATATCCACGGCATCCTTGATCACCGGATCAATCTGGGTGTAATCCTGCTTCATGTTACCCTGAGAGAGCTGGAAAAGCTCACCCTCGGCATGCTGCATGAGTTCGTCCACATCCACACCCTCATCATACGCCTGGGTCTCGATGTCGCCGGCATAATGGATGAGCTGTCGCTGCAGATATTTCTGCGCCAGGATTCGGGCATGGTACTCGATGTGGGCAGCCGAAGCCACCTGCGAGGAAATCTCCATCAGGTAACCGGCTCCACCAATCTTCTCGATGGCGCCCATCTTGGTAAGTTCATCCGTAACGGTCATGATATCCACGGGGCGCTCCTCCATATTCATGGTCTGAATCGCCTCGTAGATTTTCTGATGTCTCGGATCATAGAAGGTCTGGGGCTTCAGCATCTCGGATACCACCGAAAAAGCATCGGTATCAATCATCAATGCACCCAGAACCACCTTTTCCAACTCCACTGCCTGCGGTTGCAGGTGGGCGTAGTTGGTATCTATCTGTGTCTTGTTATTGTTATTTCTATTCTGATTTATCGGCATACTTCTTTATTTCTTCTTGCGATTTCTGGTGTTCAGCCACTACCTGATTATATATAATCATCAAATCAGTGTAAGAACATCCATAGTTCTTCAACCATTTATAGTCTTCCTTAAGGGCTTCAAAGAATACATTCTCATCCTTTTCTACATAATAGGCATAAACCCTGAAGAAAGGTCCCATAGCCTTTTTCGGCTGATGTTCTATCAATGCCAGGAGACCAAGCGAATAGTTATTGTAAGCCTCGGCAAGCTTGTCATTCTTCATCATCTTGAAAAAGAGATCCATCGCCTGCATCATCATATTCTTCGTATCCTTACCCGCTTTTTTCATCTTCTCGAAATTACCGAAAAGCTCGTTCACCTCGGCGAAATATTCATCCAGGCGCTGATGAGCCTTCTGGAAGTTCTCTTCCGCATGTTCGCCACCTATCTTGATAAGCAGCTGTGTGAGCAAGGCTCCCGCCATCTGATTCTCCGGATGGGTATAATCCAGCTCGTAAGCCAGCGGCATCGCCTCTTCAAATCTGTTGTTCATGACGATGAACTTCAGTTTATCCAGTTTCAACTCGAAGAGTTCCTCTTCTGAGAAAGAATCCTTGAACTCCATCAGCTTGTCGAAATTCTCTAGATACTCATCCACCTGGATGAGATTACGATAGCAGGTGCCCAGCTGCAGATATACCTGCTTCATGTCAGGCTTTATCTTCAGCATCTTCTTGAAGTGATCGACAGCCATGCGGAGACTATGATTGTCTCCCTTCTGCATACATACCCATCCCTTCATGAAGTGCATCTCCAGCGTGTCGCATGGCACACCTTCCAGCATCACTTCAACCAGGTCAGGGAACTCGCGGCGGAAGGAATAGCGGGCTATAGCCATGCGGTACTTATCGAAGAATTCATCCTGGAAAAGAGGACCCGCCAAGACGGCATAGGCTGGTTTGTCATCATCCAGCTCATCGAAGATATTGAAGATTTCATCCTTCGCTGTATAGAACTTGGAGAAGCGCATGAGATTGCGGATGTAGTTGATACGGATACGCTTTGCACGATGCTCTTCAGGCTCATTAAAAAATTCCTTAACAATCTCTTCCTCATCTGCAGACTCGCTGCCATCTTCCTCATCCTCAGGGTCATCGTAACAGTCAACAATATTCTCCGGTATCTCATTAGAATGAGAGACGATCAGGTTTGCCAGGGAATAGGCATCGGCAGGACATGACCTTGCAGTAGAACAGAAAGCCTTACAGAACTTTCTCTTCTCATCTACGAATCCGAGAGCCTCGGTTATATGAGGATTCTTCAGATAGAAAGGCATGAACCAATTGTACAGATGAGTAAAGAACTCCGTCTGGTCTCGTAACATTTTAAACTGCGGCAAGAGGATATCGATGCCCTTATCCATCATTTCATCCATAGAGAGCGGACTCTCTATATCCGCGTCGAGATTAGGGATCCTATCCTCGTCGGTATTGGTATCGTCAGAACGGATAGGACTCTCTTCCGAAGTTTCCTCGTCATCCTCGATTCCGAAGATATTTCGCATATCTTCATCAGCCTCCAGCAAATCGGCTACCTTATCCCTCAGGTCGTCGAGGAAACGTTTTGACAGCGATGCCATGATGTCATTAGTATAGTCGATAGACTTCTGCTCGCTGAATACGGTCACGGCAAGCATCTTCTGGGCTTTTATGATTTCGGCAAGCAAGTCTGGATCATTCTTGCAATCCTCGGTCAACTGCTCTGCAAAGCTACGGAAGTCAGGCTGCTGTTCGTAGCTGCCGCAATTCGTAGAAACCAGCAGCCATCCCAGGAGGGCACGCACTTTCACCTCATCGTCATCTGCCAGGCGGTAGATATCGTAGAGCAAAGTGAATTTACCCATATCGAAAACGGTGGCGGCAGAGAGCGTAATGGCACTCACCAGCAGCTGGGAGGTCAAGGAATCAACTGTAGGCGAAAGGATGGAGTCTTTGACAACAGCACGTTCCTCATTATTCCAATATCCAGAAGAGACAAATCTGTCGAAGATCTTTTCGCGATACTCTTCCCACTCCTGATACAGACGGGCTGAAGCCTGGTCTTGCTCCTCCTTCGAGAGGTCGTGGTTCAGGAAAAGCATCGCCTCACGGGAAACGAATTTCTCGAGGGTTGGCTTCACCTCTTTGATATCTATCGCCTCGCCCTGCTTTTTCAAATCCTTGAAAATACCCTGGTCTGAACGGATATCCATCTCGATATCTACCAGAAGCTGATCAAGCTCAGAAACAGCGCCGAAGACAAACTTCGTTCTAGCCTCGGGTGTCATTTCCGGGATATCAAGCTCCTCTGATGGTTTGACATACTGCTTGAGAAAGCCAAGCATATCATCAGGCAACTTCTTGCACTGCAAGAGACTCATGTTGGCGAGAACGGTTTTCAGCAAACCATGCATCAGACGGCGCATATACTGCTTATGGTTCGGACAATTTTCAAAAATTGCTACAAGTATTGGCTTGCATTCGGTAAAACGCTGCTGATGAATCAAATCACGCATTTCATCTACCTTCTCCAACAAAAAATCCTGATCCAGAACATCTTCTTCTGGGTTATTAGACTCTTCTGACAAATTTACTTCTTCTGACATAATTGTAGTTGTTTAATTGTTAATATCTGCCACCTTGAGATCTCGCTGGCGAGGCTCCATAGCGTGACTGTACTTTAATTTTGGCAGATTGCTAACGGTTTGGGCATCAATACCATAATACTTGGTCAGTAAAGCGGCATAGTGGTGTACGCCATTCTTATTGATGCTATCTACAGCGATGTCGTAAGCTTTCAAGAATCTGTCGATTTGTTTTTTTCTTCGGGGTTCCGCCTTCAGTTTGCTGCGGAAGGCAATCACTCCCAACTGGAGGTTCTTGTCTCTACTATCCGCCAGTGCCACATGCTTAGCCATTCTTGCCTGTGTGGCGTATGGCTCCGGCATCCAGGCGGCATCCATCTCATTGTTGAGGAGCATGCGCAGGCGGATGTTCAGGTCGTTGATCTGCACGCGATATACGTCATACTTGGTCTTCACGCTGTCGATGACAAGCGTTGAGAGATAATCGGTGGCAGAATGACGGGTCATGGCTATCATCTTGTCTGACAGCTGCTTCAGCTCCGAGATACGCGCCTTGCGGTTGGTGATAAGCTGCCAGTACAGATTGGTAGAGACAGGATAGAAGAGCTGTGTACCCTGCTTCTGCAGGCGGGCAGCTCTCACCAGGTCGGTCACCGTACCCTCTACCCTCTTTCGGGCGATGGCTGTATCGCAGTCCATCTGCGCATTGTAGCGATAGAGATGTACCGTTACTCCCTGCTTCAGGAAGATGCTGTCCTCGTAAGCCAGATATACCGGAAGGCAATCAAGCGTAGGCATCACACCCACCTTGAGCGAAGCCCGGTCGATGCTGTCGAGTTGGGCCTTCTCCTGTTTGCTCAGTCGCAGTCGCTTCTGCTGTGAATCGCCGCAACTGGCCATTCCCAGCAGAAGTACTGAAACCAGACATATCATGATTGAAAATTTCTTCATTGTATTTTTACTCTACATTCTTCATCGTATATACTCTGACATAGAGATTTTACTCTTTTTACGCTGTCAGAGCTTACTCCACATAAAGCACGAGTCCCTTCAGGTATTCGCCTTCAGGATGATAGATGTTGATAGGATGATCGGCTGGCTGATGCAACTGGTGCAGGATGCGAACCTTTCTTCCTGCCTGGGCTGCTGCAGTAAACACAGCGTTGCGGAAATTATCCTTGGTAACCACCTGAGAGCAGCTGAAGGTGAAGAGGATTCCACCCTTCTTGATTCTCTGCAAGCCCTTTACATTCAGGCGGGTATATCCCTTCAGCGCATTGCGCAGCGCAGCACGGTGCTTGGCAAAGGCTGGAGGATCGAGGATGATGAGATCATACTGCTGGTCGTGCTCATCCAGATACTTGAAGGCATCCTCGCAGAATGCCTCGTGGCGTGGGTCGCCAGGGAAGTTGAGAGCGATGTTCTCATTGGTCAGCTCGATAGCCTTGGCGCTGCTATCCACGGAGTGAACCGCCTTGGCATTGCCGCGCATGGCATAGACAGAGAAACCGCCGGTATAGCAGAACATGTTGAGCACGCTCTTGCCCTTGGCGTAATGCTCGAGCAGGGAGCGGTTCTCACGCTGATCTACGAAGAAACCGGTCTTCTGACCGCGCAGCCAGTCGATATGGAACTTCAATCCGTTCTCCACAGCCACGTCATCGGCATCGCCACCCAGGATAAAGCCATTCTCCTGACGCAGGTCTGCCTTGTATGGCAGGGTGGTCTCGCTCTTGTAGTAGATGTTCTGCAGCTCGTCGCCCATCACCTGCTTCAGCGCCTTGGCAATCTCCATACGGCATACATGCATACCCACACTGTGAGCCTGCATCACGGCAGTAGGACCATAGCAGTCGATAACGAGACCCGGCAGGTTATCTCCCTCGCCATGCACCAGTCGATAGGTGTTGTTGTCTGGATTGCCGGCGATATCTACCGCCAGACGCATCTTGTAAGCCGACTCCAGTCGGGCGCACCAGAATTCGTTGTCGATATCCACATCGCTGAAAGAGAGCACTCTCACGGCGATGGAGCCGATCTGATAGTGACCGATGGCGATGAAGTCGCCAGCAGAAGTGAAAACCCTTACGGTTTCTCCTTCCTCTATATCATTGTCCATGCGCTGGATAGCGCCGGAGAATATCCATGGATGGAATCTCTTGAGAGATTCTTCTTTACCTTTCTTTAAATATACGTTCTTATACATTATTATATTATATAGTCTTTTAAGTTCTATCAATTCTCTCATTTACGAAAAATCGAATACATCAACCTAGAACTCTACCAGCTCGTAATCGTCAGCCTTGCTGAGACGGTTGAACTCCTCGTAGATATGAATGCAGCACCATGCGTCCGTGGCGGCATATCTGCACTGAGCCTCTCTGAGCTCCTGGGATTCCCAGTTGCTGAGTCGCTGAGCCTTACTGATTTTCTGATGGAAGAGGTTGGCGTAGATTTTCTGCAAGCTCATATCCTTGATGCCGAATTTCTTAGCCACATCCTGCAACTCGATGAAATATCCCGGCTTGAAATCGCATCTGCGATGCAACTGCAAGAGGTCATCATGCCAAGACAATCCCACTTTTGGCACCTTTTTATCCTCCAGGAATCGGATGATGGCTGGTGTCATACCCGTGAGATGCAGGCGGAAGAGATAGCAGGTATCGCGGGTACTCACCTGCAGCAGTGATACCTGGAAGTGCATACCCTTGGAGAAACTTGGTCGTGTCTCCGTATCCACACCCAGAATATCCTGTCCCAGGAGATATTCTACAGCGGCATCTGTATCTTCAGCCTTATCTATCACTATCATATTGCCAGGAAAGAGAATTCGAGGCAGGCTATTGATAGTTTTCTTTTCGAAACTAGTGAAAATTATCTTCATTACTGCTATTTATTCATTACAAGTTGCAAAATTAGCAAAAAATCCCGAAAAAAAGGAGCGTTTCTCAATCTTTTTTGCTAATTTTGCAGTTAAATATTAAAAAGGAATAGAAAAATGGCAAAGAAAAAAACATCAGGCAAAACTAAATCATTTAGCGAAGCCATTGGTTTACAATATATTTTCAACAATACGATTACCGATTTCTTCCTCGGACTCGCCTTGCTCGTAGTTGCTGTCGTCATGATGTTGGCGATGATATCCTTCCTCAGTACGGGCGCTGCCGACCAGAGCTTGCTGGAGAACATGCAGCCTGGAGAATGGACCAACACCCAGCAGCTGTTCCAGAACTACTGCGGATCCATGGGAGCCATCCTCTCCTATTGGCTGATGGCGGTGAACTTCGGCTTTCCTGCCTTCCTGATTCCCTGCTTCGTGGTGATGGTGGGTTTCCAGCTGATGAATGTCTATCGCGTGAATCTCTGGAAGTGGTTCTTCTGCATGATGGTGGTGATGATCTGGTCATCCGTCACCTTCGCCAAGTTCCTCACTCCTATCTTCGGTAGTCTCATCTTCAATCCGGGCGGAAAGCACGGCATGTTTGTGGTCCAGACCTTGGAGAATGTCATTGGTCCTCCGGGACTCACCGCCATCCTTCTCTTCGTGGCCATTGCATTCCTCACCTATATCACCACCGAGACCATCACCATCGTGAGAAAGGCACTCAACCCTATCGGCTATATATCTAATAAGGTGAAATTCGAGATTACCAACCACAGGGAGGAGCTGGAGGAGAATAATGCCATCGATGAAGCTTACCGGAATGCTGCCCAGGGTACGATGCAGGATGAGGAGGATGAGATGGACGAGAATTCTCAGACTCGGGAGACAACTCCTGACCAGGGGGCTGACCAGAACCAGGAAAGTTCCCTGCAGCAGGAGATGGACAAGGAGCAGAAGGACGGAAATGAGAAGACCACCTCGCCAATCGACCTTGATGCAGCCGCAGCCGATGACAGCCAGCAGGCTGATGCCGACAAGAACGTGGCTGCTCCGAGTCTGATTCAGCAGCAGCGTGAACTCAGAGCCCAGCGCGCAGAAAGAGAGCGCCAGGAGATGGCTGCAGCCGCTGCCGCTTCGGCTCATATCGGAATGGATATCTCTGTGGCTACCGGAGAGGAGAAGGCTACCAGCAACACCGTAAGCAATGCCGAGGTGCTCAATACGCCTATCAATCCGAAGGAGCCGTTCACAAGATACAAGTACCCTACCCTCAACCTGCTGAAGAAATACGACGGCCAGGAGGTGTCTATCGACGAAGAGGAGCAGAAGGCCAACAAGAACCGAATCATCGAGGTGCTGGGCAACTTCGGCGTACAGATCAAGACTATCCGTGCCACAGTGGGCCCTACCATCACTCTCTACGAGATTCAGCCTGCTGAGGGTGTGCGCATCTCCAAGATCAAGAACCTGGAGGATGATATCGCCCTGAGCCTCGCAGCCCTGGGTATCCGTATCATCGCTCCTATCCCTGGCAAGGGAACCATCGGTATCGAGGTGCCTAATGCCAAGGCGAACATCGTGAGCATGGAGAGCATCCTGAACTCCAAGAAGTTCCAGGAAACCAAGATGGAGCTGCCTATCGCGCTGGGCAAGACCATCACCAACGAGGTGTTCATGGTGGATCTGGCGAAGATTCCTCACCTGCTCGTTGCTGGTGCCACCGGTCAGGGTAAGTCTGTTGGTCTGAACGCCATCATCACTTCCCTGCTCTACAAGAAGCATCCTAACGAGCTGAAGCTGGTGCTCATCGACCCTAAGAAGGTGGAGTTCAGCGTATATTCACGCATCACCAACAAGTTTATGGCTGCCGTTCCGGATGAGGAGGAGCCTATCATCACCGATGTAACCAAGGTGGTGAGAACGCTGAACAGCCTCTGCGTGCTGATGGACAGCCGCTACGACCTGCTGAAGAAGGCGGGAGCCAGAAACATCAAGGAGTATAATCAGAAATACGTGAACCACAGACTGAAACTGACTGATGGTCACGAATTTATGCCATACATCGTGGTAATTATCGATGAGTTTGGAGATTTGATCATGACAGCCGGCAAGGAGGTAGAGCTTCCTATCGCCCGCATCGCCCAGCTGGCCCGTGCCGTGGGTATCCACATGATCATCGCTACCCAGCGTCCTACCACCAGCATCATCACCGGTAACATCAAGGCGAACTTCCCGGGCCGTATTGCCTTCAAGGTAACTTCGGCCATCGACTCCAAGACCATCCTCGACAGAACGGGAGCCAACCAGCTCATCGGTCGTGGTGATATGCTCTATCTCAACGGCAACGAACCAGTGCGTGTACAGTGCGCCTTCGTAGATACACCAGAGATTGAACGCATCAACGAATACATCTGCAACCAGCCTGGTCCTATCGAGCCAATGGAACTCCCTGAACCAGCCAGCGAAGATGGCGGCGTAGGAGGCAACGGCAGCGTAGATACCCGCAACCTGGATCCGTATTTCGAGGAGGCAGCCCATGCCATCGTTCTCTCGCAGCAGGGCAGCACCAGTATGATTCAGCGCCGTTTCAGCATCGGCTACAACCGTGCCGGCAGACTGATGGATCAGCTTGAGGCAGCAGGCATCGTAGGAGCCGCTCAGGGCAGTAAGCCAAGAGAGGTACTCCTGCAGGATGAGAACCAGCTCAATACATTGCTGATGCAATTGAGGAACTCGTAAGAGAAACGCCCTGAAAGGGCAAAAGCTCCTAGCCCAGGGCAACGCCCTGGGTTAATGAGAGAAGAACCAATACGCCCTGAAAGGGCAAAAGCTTTTAGGTTTAGTTTTAATACAATAAAAGTAAGGATATGAAAAAGATTTTAGCTATCGCTTTCGCAGCGATGATGAGCCTGGGCACTATGGCGCAGACCGCCCAGCAGGTGCTCGACAAGACCGCTGCCGTTATCGGCAACAAGAAGGGCGCTACCGCCAACTTCAAACTGTCTAGTCCTAAGTACGGCTCGGCAAGCGGTACCATCACCATCAAGGGTAACAAGTTTAATGCGCGCACACCACAGGCCATCGTATGGTATAACGGCAAGACGCAATGGACTTATATGAAGAAGACCAACGAGGTGAATGTGAGCAACCCTACCCAGGCCAAGCAGATGTCGATGAATCCTTATACCTTCATCCACATCTACAAGACAGGATATAAGAGCAGCCTCAAGACTGTGGGCAGCAACTATCAGGTGCATCTCGTAGCCAACAACCAGAAGCGTACCGTGGCAGAGATGTATATCACCATCAACAAGAACACCCACGTGCCATCACAGGTAAAGATGCGCCAGGGTTCTACCTGGAGCACCATCAACATCTCCGGCTTCAAGGCAAAGGGTGTTTCCAACAATTCCTTCGTCTTCAACAGCAAGGAATTCCCAGGAGCCGAAATCATCGACCTGAGATAAACGCCCTGAAAGGGCAGAAGCTCCTAGCCCAGGGTATCACCCTGGGTTAAAAATCCAATAAGAAACTACGCCCTGTAAGGGCAAAAGCTTTAAAAATATATTTAAAACCAAACTAAAATGAAAGATCTCAAACCTATCATCTCACAGTTCGACATCACCGGAACTGTAAATGAGGTAAAACCTCTCGGTAATGGACTCATCAATGACACCTACAAGGTGACAACAGTAGAAGACGATGCACCAGATTATGTTCTCCAGCGCATCAACGACTCTATCTTCACCGATGTAGATCTCTTGCAGCACAATATCGAGGAAGTAACTACCCACATCCGCCAGCAGCTCGAAAAGCAGGGCGCTGACGACATTAACCGCAAGGTGCTCACCTTCGTCAAGGCGAGCAACGGTAAGACCTATGTAAAAGACGAAGACAAGCAGTTCTGGCGCATTTCCGTCTTCATTCCTCGTGCCATCACCCAGGAGGCAGTAAACCCAGAAAGTTCTTATTACGCAGGAAAGACCTTCGGAGAGTTTGAGGCTCAGCTCACCGATATCACCGACCGCCTCGGCGAAACCATCCCTGATTTCCACAATATGGAACTGCGCCGCGACCAGCTCCGTCAGGCTGTCAAGGAAGACCGTGCCGGACGCGCAGAAGGCGTAAAGGATTTCATCGCAGAAATCGAGAGTTATATGGATGAGATGTGTCTCTGCCAGCGCCTCTTCCGCGAGGGCAAGTTGCAGAAGCATGTCTGCCACTGCGATACCAAGGTCAACAACATGATGTTTGATGAAAAGGGTCGGGTATTGTGCGTCATCGACCTCGATACCGTGATGCCATCACTCTTCGTGAGCGATTACGGCGATTTCCTCCGCACGGCAGCAAATACCATCGCCGAGGATTCTCCAGAGTTCGAGAAGATAGATTTCCGCATGGACATCTTCGAATCATTCACCCGCGGCTATGTGGAGTCAGCATCAGCCTTCCTTTCTCCATTGGAGATTTCCCTGCTTCCTCATGCAGCAGAGCTCTTCCCATACATGCAGGCAGTACGCTTCCTCTGGGATTACCTCAACGGCGACCACTACTGGAAGTGCAAGTATCCTGAGCACAACCTCGTAAGAGCCCAGAACCAGTGGCATCTTTTCCTCAAGGCGAAGGAACACGAGGCTGAGATGAAGGCATTCATCGAAAAACTGTAGTTAAAGGAGTTAAAGGACTTAAGAAGTTAACTACATAACACTTTATCTCCTTTAACTCCATAACCCCAAAAAGACAATGAGTAATATTTATAAGAAATTATCTGTTGGCAACCTGATGGCAATGGCAGTAATCTTGCCTATGGTTGCCAACACAACCAACACTGCATCATCTCCCCTGCTTCCGTCCGCTCCCGATGCCCAGAAGGCAGCCCAGGCCGTGAAGGCTGGAGATGTCCAGATTCTCAGAATCAATCCTACGCTGGTGGAGATTGTCTTCGCCAACCAGCAACGTGTCGCCGTAGATTTCTATGGCGAAAGTGTTTTCCGTATCTTCGAAGATCACAACGATGGCGTGATGAGAGCGCCCGAGGCAAAGCCTGAGGCGAGCATCCTGGTGGATAATCCACGCACTGCCCTGAATCATAAACAGGTGAAGGTGGAGGAGAACGACAACTCCATCATCCTTTCTACCACCAAGGCACAGGTCATCTTCGACAAGGCTACCCAGCTCTTCAGAATCATCAACCTCGAAAACGGAAAGACCGTGGCAGAGCAGAGCGATCCGGCACAGTTTACCCCCGAAAAGGTAACCCTCAGCCTGCGCGAACAGCCGGATGAGTATTTCTTCGGTGGCGGCGTACAGAACGGAAGATTCTCTCACAAGGGTGAGAAAATCGAAATCGTCAACACCAACAACTGGGTAGATGGCGGAGTGGCGTCCCCTGCCCCATTCTATTGGTCAACCGCTGGCTACGGCTTCATGTGGTACACCTTCAAGCCAGGTCTCTACGACTTCGGTTCTACCCAAAACGGAAAGGTAGAACTCTCTCACGAATCCAGGAACTTAGACGTTTTCTTCATGGTGGGCAAAAAGCCTACCGATCTGCTCGATGGCTATTACCAACTCACCGGCAACCCTATACTCCTCCCTAAGTTCGGCTTCTACGAGGGCCATCTCAATGCCTACAACCGCGACTACTGGAAGGAGGCCGACAAGGGCCGAACTATGGTATTCGAGGATGGAAAGGCGTATAAGGAGAGTGCCAGCGACAAGACCGGAATCAAGGAATCACTGAATGGCGAGAAGAACAATTACCAGTTCTCAGCACGTGCGGCAATCGACCGATACATCAAGCACGACATGCCGCTGGGATGGTTCCTGCCAAACGATGGATACGGAGCCGGATATGGTCAGGAGACTACCCTGGACGGCAACATCCAGAACCTGAAGGAATTCGGTGATTACGCCCGCAAGCAGGGCGTGGAAATCGGACTCTGGACCCAGTCAGACCTGCATCCGAAAGACAGCATTGAGGCGCTCCTGCAGCGCGACATCGTGAAGGAGGTGGGAACCGCTGGCGTAAGAGTGCTCAAGACTGACGTGGCCTGGGTAGGCGACGGCTATTCCTTCGGATTGAACGGTGTGGCCGACGTGGCTCAGATCATGCCTTACTATGGCGGGAATGCCCGTCCATTCATCATCTCGCTCGATGGATGGGCTGGTACACAGCGATACGCATCCGTCTGGTCGGGCGACCAGACGGGCGGCGAATGGGAGTACATCCGCTTCCACATCCCTACCTTCATCGGTGCCGGACTTTCGGGTATCTCCAACATCACATGCGACAACGACGGTATCTTCGGCGGAAAGAATCCAATCGTCAACATGCGAGAATTCGAATGGAAGGCCTTCACCGCGATGGGTCTGAACATGGATGGCTGGGGCAGCAATGCCAAGTATCCTCATATCCTGGGCGAACCGGTAACTTCCGTCAACCGCTGGTATCTGAAGCTCAAGTCAGAGCTGATGCCATACATCTACACAGCAGCCCACGAGGCAGTAACCGGCAAGCCGCTGGTAAGAGCGATGTTCCTCGACGAAGCCAACCCTTATACCCTGGGCAAGGCAACACAGTATCAGTTCATGTGCGGTCCGTCGTTCCTCGTGGCTCCTATCTACAAGGAAACCAAGATGGATAAGGAGGGCAACGATATCCGCAACGGCATCTACCTGCCTCAGGGCGAATGGGTGGATTACTTCAGCGGACATATATATAAAGGTGGAAGAATCATCAACGAGTTTGAGGCTCCCTACTGGAAACTGCCTGTTTTCGTGAAGCGAGGTGCCATCATCCCGATGGTAAATCCTAACAACAATGTATCGCAGATAGACAACACCCAGCGCATCTTCGAACTCTATCCATACGGAGAAACCCATTACGCCCTCTATGATGATGACGGCAAGACCGAGCTTTACCGTCTGGGCGAACACGCCACCACCCACATCACCTCTTCCCTGCAGAAGGGCCGTCTCAACGTACATATCTACAAGACCACGGGCCACTTCCAGGGGCAGGAGAAGAACCAGGCTACCGAGCTGCGCATCAATCTGAGCCAGATGCCTAAGAAGCTGGCGGCGAAGATTGGCGGAAAGAGCGTGAAGCTGCCCCAGGTGAATTCGCTTGATGAACTCCGCAAAACCGGAAATGCATGGTTCTTCGACGAGGCTCCTCAGCTCAACCGCTTCGCCACACCGGGCAGCGAGTTCGAGAAGATGGATATCTGCAAGAATCCGATGGTTTATGTGCGACTGGCGAAGACCGACATCACTGCCAACGACGTAGAGCTCCGCATGGATGGCTATCAGATGGATGACGCCGATGTGCTGCTCCACGCCACCGGTGCCCTCGCTGCCCCTCAGGTAACGATGAAGGACAGCCAGAGCCCTAACAAGGCATTCGAGCTGGTGGCTACCTGGAATAAGCAGGCCAATGCCGACTACTATGAGGTAAAGGTGGATGGCGTGATTCATTCCACCATCCGCAGCACCGAGTTCACCATCGAGAACCTGAAGCCGGAAACCGATTACGAGGTGCAGGTGAGATCCGTGAACAAGGACGGCGTTTCTGAATGGGCCACCGTTCAGGCGCATACCATCAAGGACCCTCTCGATGAAGCCATCCGCAACATCACAGCCACCAACTCTACGAAGGACTGGGAAGGCCTGGAGGTTTCGAAGATGTTCGACTTCAACGAGAAGAACTTCTGGCATACCGACTACTACAAGAAGGAAGGTGTGCTGCCATTCGATGTAACCCTCAACCTCAACGGCATCGCCAAGCTCGAGAAGATTCACTATCTCCCGGCTTCTGAGCGCGAGACCAACGGACAGATCCAGAAGGGCAAGTTCGCCATCAGCAACGACGGCATCAGCTGGACCGAGACCGGAAGCTTCGACTGGAAGAACGAGAATGCCGTGAAAGAATACCAGTTCCAGGGCAACCCAGAGGCTCAGTACATCAGGATGACCGTAGAGGAAGCCCGAGGCGGAATGGGTTCGGGTGCCGAGATGTACGTATTCAAGGTTCCGGGCAGCAAAATGGAGAAGGCTGGCGACATCAACCACGACGGGCGCATCGACGAGAACGACTTCACCTCTTATCTCAACTACTGCGGATTGCGCAGGGGCGACAAGGACTTCGAGGGCTACGTAAGCAAGGGCGATATCAACGGCAACGGTCTCATCGACGCCTATGATATCTCCGTAGTGGCTACCCAGCTCAAGAGCGGAGTAAGCAGCAAGAAGGTGCCAGCCGTAGAGGGCAGCATCAGTCTCGCAGCCGACAAAAAGACATACAAGGCAGGCGAAACCATCACCCTCACCGTAAAGGGCAAGGGTCTCGTATCGCTCAATGCCCTGAGCTTCGCCCTGCCATACAGCGCCACCGAATACGAGTTCATCGGAGTGGATGTGAAGGATATGGGCAAGATGGAGAACCTCACCAAGGACCGTCTGCACTCAGATGGCAGCAAGGTGCTCTACCCTACCTTCGTCAACATCGGTGAGCAGCCAGCCGTAGAGGGCGCCCGCGATCTCTTCACCATCAGGCTCAAGGCAAAGAAGGCATGCAAGCCAGCCTTCCAGCTCAACCAGCTGATGATGGTAGATAAATTCCTGGGCGTAAAGACCAGAAAATAGCCTCTTTTTTGTGAACAAACATTTAATTCTGTAAATTATCCAAAAATAAAGCTTATTATTTTGGATATTTTACAGAATTATTTGGTAGATAGAAATAAATTCATTACCTTTGCAAACGTAAAAATCAATCAAGAGATAGGAATATGAAAAAAGCAGAAGCTTACAACAGATTGGTAGAGAAAGGCATTAGACCATCAGTACAGAGACTGGCAATCCTGGACTACCTGATCAAGCACCCTACCCACCCAAACATCGAAGATGTTTACAAAGCTTTGGAGAACAAGGTACCGACTCTAAGCCGTACCACAGTGTATAACACGCTCCGCATGCTGAGTGAGGTAAATGCAGCCCAGATGATCACCATCAATGAGCATCGCGTATGCTATGATGGCAACATCGAGCCACACGTTCACTTCTACTGCAAGAACTGCGGTAAGATCATCGACCTCTTCGATGAGCAAGCACCACGGGTAACAGAGACCAAGGTGATAGATGGCAACATCGTGCAGGAGGAACAGCTCTACTACAAGGGCATCTGTTCAGCTTGCGCCCAGAAGATGGAGAAGAAGACGAATTAAGAGGAACAGGTTTCTGAAATAATTCGTAAGACAAGAGAATTAATAGTAATAAGATAATACAATACAAGAACATTTTAATACATTAACATTATGAAGAAGAAATTTATTTGCACTGTTTGTGGTTACATCTACGAGGGTACAGAGGCACCAGAGAAGTGCCCTATTTGCAAGGCTCCAGCCAGCAAGTTCAAGGAGATGGAAGATGCAGTGGATGATGATTTGACATTCGCTACAGTACACGTTCTCGGTCAGGCACATAAAGATGGCGTCAATGAGGAGGTCATCAAGGGATTGAAGGATCACTTTGCAGGTGAGTGTGGCGAGGTAGGTATGTATCTTGCAATGGCTCGCCAGGCAGACCGCGAGGGTTACCCAGAGATTGCAGAGGCTTACAAGCGCTATGCGTTCGAGGAGGCTGACCATGCATCTCGCTTTGCAGAGTTGCTGGGTGAGGTTTTGGGTGATACCAAGAGCAATCTTGAGGCTCGCATCGCAGCTGAGAAGGGTGCTTGCGAGGATAAGTTCCGCATTGCCAAGCTTGCCAAGGAGCAGGGTTCTGATGCTATCCACGATACTGTTCATGAGATGGCTAAGGACGAGGCTCGCCACTGTGCAGGTTTCGCAGGTCTTTACAAGAGATACTTCAAGTAAGACTATTTTTAGTTTTTTTCGATACTAAGTCTTGGAGCCCGGTTCCGAATCATAGAGATTCTGAATCGGGTTCCTTCGTTTTCGGTTAGGGATTTGTGAGGATGTGTCATAAGTCCAGATAATGGCAACCGAGGACGGGCTGAAAAGGCCAAAAGCTCCTAGCCCAGGGCATCGCCCAGGGAGGTCACTGAAAAAGGTACCCGTTTAAAGTTGCATAGTTTGTTTTTGAACTTTAATTCTTGTCCAAGAAGCATTTCATCTTTTAAAAGTGGAATACTTTTTTGGACAGGAATATAGCCCCAAATAGCTTTCTATAGCGTTTCTAGCGCTTAGATTTGGCAATATATAGAGGAATCTGTTTCCCCCTTATGCATTTTGCATCAATTTGAGGATTCTCTTCACATTTGCAGCGAAAATAGTCAAAGCTCCCTGCATTTCCATGCACGACAAACCGTATGACAGGGCCCTGTCATATCCTAAGACATTCTTAAGCTCGGAGTTCTTGGCTTCTATCTTGTATCGTTTTCTCTGAAGATTTATAAACTCTTCTGTCTTTTGATATTCGATTTGCTCCAACTGTTCATCCGACTTGATGGTAACCGCATATGTTTTTGTCTTGGCTCCTTCCTTGTAGCAACCTTCACGTAATGGACAGACCTTGCATTTGTCCACGTCAAAATAATAGGTAATGCTGGAGTTTCTGTGACGCTTGTCATTTTTGCGATTATTCATCTCTTTCCATTTCGCCAGATGCCCTGCTGGGCAGACGTACAAATCTGCATCCTTGTTGTATTCAAAAGGAAGTTTGTTTGTTCGATTACCGTCAATTACAGAACTTAAACGAGCAGAGAGATGCATATTGTTTTCTTTTGCCATTTTGAGATTTTCCTTGCTGGAATATGCTTTATCTGCTACAATGGAATCAACTTCCATTCCTGCTTCCTCTGTCTTCCTCATCAGTTCCGGCAATTGCTGTCCATCACCTTTTTCGCCAGAAGTAACAGTAGCTGCAGTGATAATTCGCTCATCGCTCATCGCCATATGTGTCTTATACCCAAAGAATGAAGAATGAGCTGTTTTATGTCCTGTACGGGCATCCTCATCCTTTGATATTACGCCTCGGGGCTCTGCATCTGAAATGGTTTCTTTCAGCATATTGAGACGCTCCTTGACTGCAGGCATATTGGCAGTTGCAGCATCTGCTTCCACAGTAGCAACTATCGTTTTAGCAGCATTCATGATAGGAGAATACTTCTTTTCTTTTGGAAGCTCAGGCAATTCCATGCTGTCATCCACAGAATTAACGACCTTGATTACGGCCTTGCAATAATACTCCAAACTCTTTGCCGCACTAATTGGATTAGAACGGGAATGCGTATGGGTTGCATCAACGATAACGGTTTTAGACTTGAGGACACCAACTTCTATAGCAATAGAAACTGTCTTTTTGATGAGCAGATCCAGCAGGTCCATATCCTTCAGGCGAAGTCGACGGAATTTGGTCAAGGAACTAGGATTTATCAGGTTAGTCTCCTCAGGAGTTAATCCCAAGAAGTACTTGAACGACATATCATAGCGGGCACGTTCTACTACATCAACGTCCGATATATTATAAATTACCTTCAAAAGGAGATACTTAAACATACGGATAGGACTCTCTGCCGTACGCCCATTGTCATGACAATACTTGTCCTGCAATTCCTGGTATACGAAACTAAAGTCCACCAGGTCATTTATCTGGCGGAGCAGGTTGTCTTTTGGAATAATCAAGTTATACAAACTTGAATAATCACTGAATGATATGGTCTGTTGTTGCTCTAGCATAATCCTTGAATTTTCCTACAAAAATACAAAATATATTGCACATATGCAACTTTTGGGTACACTATTTCAAAGATTGAATGTTAAACTAACATAACCTATGAAGGGACTTTTTCAGTGCCCTCCCTGGGCTAGGAGCTTCTGCCCTTTCTATTATATTTGCACTTGGAAAAATAAAGAGGTGAAAATCTTTATATCTGCAAACTTTTGTTAACTTTGCAGAAAATTAGATAAGTACAATAAAAAAAGAAGAATACTCCATATCCAGCGTTAACCCTGTGCCCTTTCTAGCATAGTAAAGGCTTAGCCCTGTTTGGGGAACTGGATATTTTCTGAGCAGAAGCTTGAGAGTAAATTAGCCTGCTTGTGTAGAACAAGACAGGACTCGTAGTATAGTTGTAGCCGCTCAGAACGGAGCACCCTTCTTATTAAAAACTTCATTCAAAATGCAAATATACGGAATAGATTTGGCAAAAGAGAAATTTGACGTAAGTTTTTTCGACTTGACATCAAAAAAAGTATCAAACCAACCTTCACATAAGGTTGTAACGAACAATTTAAAGGGTATTGGAAAGTTTTTTAAAGGCCTTCCTAGCGATGCTGTATTGGTTGCTGAGCATACCGGAGTTTATGGTGATACCCTCTTGAAGTGCTGCATGGATTGCAATGTAAAGATTGCCTTTGTGGATAGATATGTCATCCATAGATATAGAGCTACCCCTGACCGTGCCAAGACGGATGTCCTGGATTGTGCACTGCTCAGAGATTTTGGAGAGAGATATCCTGATAAGCTGAAATACAAGACGTTTCCAGAAGAGGCTCTATATGAGCTTCGTCAATTGGCACGCCACCGAGAAATGCTTGTAGAACAGCGTAAGCAGCTAATAACAGCCAACAAGAGCGAGGATTGTCGTCCTATCAGAAGTCTTGCCGTCAAGCGAAGCATGGACCGTATCAAAGAGATGTTGGACACGGAAATTGCAGAGACGGAAAAAGAAATGTTGAAAGTCATAAATGGACATGAGAGCATTCACCACAACTATGAGCTTGTTAAAAGTGTCGATGGAGTTGGACTGATTACCGCAGTAGAACTAATGGTAAAAACAGAGAATTTCACAAAAATAACTACAGCGCGCCAATATGCTGCTTAGGCAGGAACTGCGCCATACGAAAAATCATCGGGGAAAATGGACAAGGGAGCACATATATCCAAGATTGGTAATAGACGGTCAAAGACCTTGTTGTACATCTGCGCAGAAAGCGCCAGATTGCACAACAAGGAGATTAAACTGTATTACGAGAGACGTACTTTAATAGATAAAAAGCCGCGTCATTATGTACTAAATGCCATAGCAAACAAGTTGCTAAGGATCATATTCACCCTCGTGGAAAAAGGTGAATACTATGACGCAAACTTCATCAGGCAAGACCCAAGGGTCGTTAAATATAATTAACGTTAAAAATACGCTCAAAGCTTGCTCAATTAGAGTAAAACAGGGCGTGTGGGGATGCCTTACCCCACATGTTTTTACCAGATATGTGCACGCTTGTTCTTAGGAACAAAGAGCTTGTCGCCCTTCTTGATGTTGAATGCCTTATACCATGAATCCACCATTGGGAGGGCACCGTTCACACGAGCCTCGTTTGGAGAGTGAACATCCACGGTCATAAGATACTGCAGGTACTCAAGACGGGCATTGCCTGCCCATACACGTGCCCATGCCAGGAAGAAGCGCTGTTCTGGAGTAAATCCATCCTTCACACCCAACTTCTCTGTCTTCATCACATTCTGAAGTGCACGGAAAGCGATGTTCAAACCACCATTGTCACCGATGTTCTCACCCAGGGTCATCTGGCCGTTTACCTTCTTGCCAGCCAACTCAATTTTGTTGAAATGGTCAACCAGGATCTTGGTACGAGACTCGAAGTTCTTCTTGTCAGCAGCAGTCCACCAGTTGTGCTGGTTGCCAGTCTTATCAAACTGACTACCCTGATCATCGAAACCGTGACTCATCTCATGACCAATCACGCCACCGATACCACCATAGTTCATCGCATCATCGGCTGTCGGGTCGAAGAATGGAGGCTGGAGAATAGCTGCAGGGAAGCAGATCTCGTTGGTAGTTGGGTTATAATAAGCATTGATAGTCTGAGGAGTCATTCCCCACTCAGTCTTATCTACCGGCTTGTTCACCTTGCGGGCGATGGCATCCTTGGTAAAGAACTCAGAGATATTTGCCATATTCTCGTAGAGAGAGAGGCTGTCATCTACCTGCAATCCGCTATAGTCCTTCCACTTGTCAGGATAGCCGATCTTGATGATGAAGTTCTCCAGCTTATCCTTAGCCTGTGCCTTGGTAGCAGCACTCATCCATGTAGCCTCATCGATGCGCTGTGAAAGCGCAGTCTGGAGATTGTGAACCAAGTCGAGCATACGCTTCTTGCTGCTCTCTGGGAAGTACTTCTCTACGTAGATTTTTCCGATAGCCTCGCCCAACACACCGCTCACGGTACTTACGGCACGCTTCCAGCGAGGACGGTCCTGCTGAACACCGCTCATTACCTTGCTCAACTCAAAGGATACGGCACGGAAATCATCGCTCAATACGCTGGTTGCACCAGAAATCACCTTGATCTCTGCGTATGTCTTCAAATCATCCAAAGAGGTCTCTGCGAGAATCTTCTCTACCTCGTGGATTGGTTCAGGCTGACCCACGCAAATTTCCTTGAAAGCAGGGAAACCGGATGCCAGGAACACATTGCCCCAGTCGATGCCAGGATAATCGAGCACGAGCTGGTTGTAGGTCATCTTGTGATAGTTCTTGTCGATGTCGCGGAGCTGTACCTGGCTATAGCTTGCCTTTGCGATGCGGGTTTCGATAGCCATCACAGCCTCCATCTTCTTCTGGGCGGTAGCCTCGTCGTTGCCTACCATCTGGAAGAGCTTCTTCATATAAGCCTTGTATGCATCACGAATCTTCTTGGTCTGCTCGTCATCATTTACATAGTAATCGCGTACACCAAGACCGAGACCACTCTGTCCTACCTCTACGAGGTTGTTGGCGGCATCACGAAGGTCGGCACCCACACCGATGCCATACATCATGGTACCCTCGCCACGGAAATCGAGCTGAGCGGTAACGAGCTGGTACTCTCTGCGGTCCTTGATGGCTGCAATGCGGTCGAGAGTAGGCTTGATAGGTGCCCATCCCTCCTTGTTCAGGCGAACGCTGTCCATACGGAGGTTGTAGAGCGAACCGATCTTCTGTCCGAGTGACCCCTTCTGCTGTGGCTTGGAAGCATATTCAAGGATGATGTCCTGGATGCGCTTCTGGTTCTGCTCAAAGAGGTCGGTGAAAGCACCATTGTCGGTATGCTCGGCATCGAGTGGATGATTTTTCATCCAGTTGCCTGCGGCATAGCGATAGAAATCATTACCCGGCTTGATGGTCAAGTCCATGTTGGTCTTGTCAATACCGGAGCCCAACTTCTCCTGCTGGGCAAAAGCTGTTGTTGCACTGAGCAACAATGCTGCGAATAATACTTTTGTTCTCATTATTGTTTGTATTTAACTGTTTCTTTTTTTATAAGGGCGAGACCTGCAAATGTCAGGGCGCCATTCAGCATCAGAAGCTCATAGCCGAACTTATAGCCCACATACTGCGAGGTAAGGGTATCGATGGCGAAGCAGATGAGCGGACTGGCGATGCAGATCCATGGCGACCAGCGGTCGTTTACCTGACGCTTGGTGAGCAGACTGAAGGCAAACAAACCCAACAGCGGACCGTAAGTATAAGAGCAGAGGATGTAGATGGCATCTATCACGCTCGTAGAATTAATCGCCTTGAAAGCGATGATGAAGAGCATAAAGACGAAAGCCACCAGCAGATGCATACGCTTGCGAAGCTTCACATCATCCTTCTTGCCCAGAATATCCACGCAAAGACTCGTAGTAATCGCGGTCAATGCTGAATCGGCACTCGAAAAGCTCGCCGCCACGATACCGATGGTGAACAGTACCACTACCAGGGTTCCCATCACTCCCGAAGCTGCGAACATCGGCAACAGATCATCCGGAGCCTGCGGCAGCGCTACGCCCTGCTTCTGTGCCAGCATCATCAGCAACACACCCAGACTCAGGAAAAGCAGATTGGCAGGCACAAAGGCGAAACCATAGGTACAGACATCCTTCTGAGCCTCGCGAAGCGACTTGCAGGTAAGATTCTTCTGCATCATATCCTGATCTAATCCCGTCATCACGATTACCACGAACACGCCGCTCAGGAACTGTTTCCAGAGATTCAGCTTCGACATCCAGTCGTCAAAGACGAAGATGCGCGAATGACTGTCGTGGGCGATTGCCGTGATAGCCTCAGATGGCGTCATTTCCAAAGCTGCCACCACATGATAGATAATCAGGATGAGCGCAGCAAACATGCAGGTAGTCTGGAAGGAATCCGTCCACACCAGCGTCTTGATGCCACCCTTGCGGGTATAGAGCCAGATGAGCATCACCATCATAGGTACCGTCACCCAGAACGGAACTCCCACTCCATCGAGCACGAACCGCTGTAACAGAATGCAGACCACGAAAAAGCGGACTGCCGCTCCCGTCATCTTCGACAACAGAAAGAACGAAGCACCCGTCTTGTAGGAACGTTCGCCCAACCGCTGCTGCAGATAGCTGTAGATGGTGGTGAGATTATACCGGTAGTAGATAGGCAGCAGGAGAAAACCTACCAGGAAGTAGCCCAGGATAAATCCGATGCACATCTGCAGATAGGTCATATCAGTCTTCATCACCATACCCGGCACACTCACGAAGGTGATGCCCGAGATAGAGGCGCCCACCATTCCGAAAGCCACCATATACCATGGCGAACGTCTGTTCGCCCTATAGAAAGTTTCATTGCTGCTGGTACGCCTTGCCGTAATATGGCTGAAGAGCAACAGCACGCAGAAATATGCCAAAATCGTGATGATGATAATCATTTTTTCTCTTATATCTTTATTTACGTTGCAAAGGTACAGTAATTTAAGGAAATAACAAAATTATTTCCATAACTTAACAAAGAAATAACATACGTAACTACTCAGCACCCCTATAGAAGTAACTACTCAGCACCCCTATAGAAAACTTCTCGTTAATAAAGCATAAACTTG
>OMAP01000025.1_pt1 | contig 54574 bp, 47 predicted proteins | sample 1644691 | NCBI WGS metagenome assembly OMAP01 (sample SAMEA103958141, study PRJEB25191) | human gut metagenome | biome: human-associated habitat [ENVO:00009003]; feature: intestine environment [ENVO:2100002]; material: feces | place: Germany | collected 2013/2015 | reverse complement strand
CCTAGACCCACTGATTAAGAGTCAGTTGCTCTACCAACTGAGCTAAGGGTGCATCACTTAATTACCTGAATGATAATCTTATTATCTTGGAAAAGTGATTCCGCAAGGATTCAAACCTTGAACCTCTTGATCCGTAGTCAAGTGCTCTATTCAGTTGAGCTACGGAACCATTTTCTTTAGCTTTTTCAAGTTGTACACCCTTAGGGATTCGAACCCTAGACCCACTGATTAAGAGTCAGTTGCTCTACCAACTGAGCTAAGGGTGCAGCAAGCTTAGCATTTGATTTATTTCTCAAAATCGGTTGCAAAGGTACTGCTTTTTTCTGACACCACCAAATTTTTCGGCAACTTTTTTCTTTTTCATGCGCATTTTCCTGATTTTCCATACATTTTCAAGAGAAAAAGTGTATCTTTGCAGCCACTTATACATTATTATATATGTAGAGCATCAAAGAACATAAGAGAATATAAGAGAAATCTTATCAATTAAGAAATCAAAAACATAAGAGAATATGAACGGAATATACACTATCCTGCTCCTCGTGCTGAGCAACATCTTCATGACGCTCGCATGGTATGGACATCTCAAACTCCAGCAGACGGGCACCAGCAGCAACTGGCCACTCATCGGAGTCATCGCCTTCAGTTGGGCGATCGCCTTCTTCGAATACTGCTGCCAGGTACCAGCCAACCGCATCGGATTCATCGACAACGGCGGTCCATTCAATCTGGTACAGCTCAAAGTGATACAAGAGTGCGTGTCGCTCATCGTCTTCGCCATCATCGCCAACATCCTCTTCCAGGGGCAGGGCCTGCATTGGAATCACTTTGCCGCATTCGTCTGCCTCATCGCTGCCGTGTATTTCGTCTTCATGAAATAACTGAGTCCACTTTAAGAAGAACAATTATAACAAAATAAAAGAATAACCGACAATGGAAAAGAAATTACGTGTTGCTTCCCTCTGCGTGCAGGGAGGCTATGAGCCGAAGAACGGCGAACCGATAGAAGTGCCTATCTATCAGAGTACTACATTCAAATACGACAACTCTGAGGAGATGGCGATGCTCTTCGACCTGAAGAAGGAGGGCTACTTCTATACCCGACTCCAGAACCCTACCAATGATGCTGTGGCAAAGAAAATCGCACAGCTCGAAGGTGGCGTGGGTGCCGTATTGACCTCAAGCGGTCAGGCAGCCAACTTCTATGCCGTATTCAACATCTGCGAGGCTGGCGACCACATCGTTACCTCTAACGAAATCTACGGTGGCACCTTCAATCTCTTCGGCGTTACCCTGAAGAAGCTCGGCATCGAGTGCACCTTCGTAAACCCTAACGCCAGCGAGGAGGAAATCCAGAAGGCTTTCCGCCCTAACACCAAGGTGGTGTTCGGCGAAACCATCAGCAACCCTGGCTGTGCCGTGCTCGACATCGAGAAGTTCGCCCGCATCGCTCACAAGAACGGCGTGCCTCTCATCGTAGATAACACCTTCGCCACACCTATCAACTGCCGCCCATTCGAGTGGGGTGCCGACATCGTTACCCACTCTACCACCAAGTATATGGACGGTACCGCATCGCAGGTAGGCGGCGTGGTTGTGGATAGCGGCAACTTCGACTGGATGGCGAATGCCGAGAAATTCCCTGGCCTCTGCACACCGGATGAGAGCTACCACGGACTCACCTACGTGAAGGCTTTCGGCAAGATGGGATACACCACCAAGCTCGTGGCTCAGCTGATGCGCGACCTGGGTTCCATCCCTGCGCCGATGAACTCATTCATCCTGAACCTGGGTCTCCAGAGCCTGCACCTGCGTATGCGCCAGCATTGCGAGAATGCACAGAAGGTGGCTGAGTTCCTGCAGAATGATGAGCGTGTGGCTTGGGTTCACTATAGCGGACTGAAGGGCGACGAGTATTACGATCTTGCCCAGAAATACATGCCAAACGGCACCTGCGGCGTCATCGCCTTCGGATTGAAGGGCGACCGTGAGACTGCCATCAAGTTCATGGATTCACTGGATATGATCAACATCGTGACTCATGTGGCAGATGCCCGCACCTGCGTGCTCCACCCTGCGAGCCATACCCATCGCCAGCTTTCAGACGAGCAGTTGAAGGAGGCAGGCGTTGCGCCAGATTTGATCCGATTGTCAGTAGGTATCGAGGATGTAGAGGATATCCTGGATGATATCAAGCAGGCATTGGATAAAATCTAAAAAATCAGTATGATTTAGGCAATGCCCGGCATGTTCCAAGTGGTGCTTGCATCCACACACCCAGTTTGCATCCACACGCCCTGAAAGGGCAGAAGCTCCTAGCCCAGGGCATCGCCCTGGGTACATAGGGATATAACAGAGTCGCCCTGTAAGGGCAAAAGCTTGGTATTGAGAAGCTTTTGCCCTTACAGGGCGACTTTCTTTTGCTTATGTATAACCCAGGGTGTTACCCTGGGCTAGGAGCTTCTGCCCTTTCAGGGCGTGCCGGGAATAGAACTTCCGGTCATTCTCTTAAGCCTGCAATCATTGATTTAGGGCGGGCCGGGAATAGAAATCCTATTCATTCTCTTAAGCCAGCAATCATTGATTCAGGGCGTGCCGGGAATAGAACTTCCGGTCATTCTCTTAAGCCAGCAATCATTGATTCAGGGCGTGCCGGGAATTTATACCAATTTATAAATCTCGCTAGGCGTCTTCCGCTTCAGCACTTCCAGCTCGAAGTCCTTTCCGGCAATGATGCCCTTGCTCCTGAGAATCTGCTCCACGGTCTTTCTCGCCAGTTCGGGATGATTATTCTCCTCACTGAGATGGCAGAGCCAAACGTGGCGGAGGCTCGGAGTGGCGAAGTCGGCAAGCGCATGGGCACACTCATCATTGCTGAGATGACCGTTCGGCCCCAGGATTCTGTCCTTCAGATACTGAGGATATTTTCCAGCCTGAAGCATCTCCACGCTATAGTTCGATTCGAGCACCAGATAGTTCGCCTTGCCGATGAACTTCTGAATCTCCTCCGTGATGTGTCCCACATCCGTAATCAGACAGAATGTGACCCCCTCGTGCTCCACGAAATAGCCCACATTATCCGTACTGTCGTGAGGCACCCCAAACGGAGTAACCCTGAACTCGCCCACCTGGAACGGCACACCTTTCTCTATGATGTGCGCATGATTGGGCACGATTTTCTTTCGGACGCAGTAGTTGCGCTCGATACCTGCATGAACTTTACGGGTTGCATATACTGGTAGATGATAGTCAGTACTCAAGCTCCCCACCGACTTTACATGGTCGGCGTGGTCATGGGTAATGAGGATATGATGCACATCCTCGAAGCGCAATCCATAGTTATGGAAGTGCTTTTTCAGGGTTCTGATACCTACTCCTACGTCTATCAATAGCGAATCCGTCTCAGTGTAAAGATAGTAGCTGTTGCCACTGCTTCCACTGCCAAAGGATATAAATTTTAGCATTTTAATTGTTATTTTCCCTGCAAAGTTAGCAAAAAAGATTCTTATTACAAAGTTTTTTACTATCTTTGTGCCCAAATTAAGCAAATAAATAGAATTTTTAAGATTTAGGAAACATGGTTAGGAAAACAATATCCTGTATGGCTATCGCCGTAGCAGCCATACTAGCAAGTGCTTACACCCTTACGGGATGCCAATCTCACCAGGGTGACGAAGACCAGCTGGAAAATGACATCGATTCATTCGCCACCTACTACTTCAACTGGCAGTTCCCCAAGACTCTGAAGTACTGCACCCAGAGTTCGGAACCCTGGCTCCGCTATGCTGCCAGCAACGTGCATCAGGCGGATGTGGATCTGCTGCGCACCAAGGCTGAGGCTGCCACGATAGAAATCAACGACATCGACTTCAGCGACGACGGAGCGAACGCCACCGTCAGCATCACCGTATATAATTTTCTGCAGATGGACACCATCGGGCAGGAAGCCCACCTCGTAGAAGAGGCCGACTTCCACCTGCCGATGCGTATCGAGAACGGGGTATGGAAGATTAGAATGGTAAACCTACCGCGAAGTGAAAGGCGAAATCGCGACTGAGCTTTGGGTGAATAATCGCCCAATGCTCATCCCCACTCTCGTAGGCAGGATTGATTGCCTTCATACCCATATCGAACCGGAGGATGAAATAATCGAAGTTCAACCTCAGACCCATACCATATGCCGCAGCAATCTGCTTGTAGAACTTATCTAACTTAAACTGTCCGTTAGGCTGCTCATCATATTTTCTGAGCGTCCAGATATTACCTGCATCCACAAACAGGGCACCTTCAAATTTCCAGAACAAAGGAGTGCGGTACTCGGCATTCAGGTCGAGCTTCATATCACCCGTCTGGTTGATGAAGTCGATGCGTCCGTCATTGCCCTTGTATCCGCCAGGTCCCAGCTCTCTTACGCCCCAGCCTCTCACCGAGTTGGCACCACCCGAAAAATACCGTTTCTCGAAAGGCAGCACCTTGCTGTTGCCGTAAGGATACGCCACGCCGATGCCTGCATGCAGCGCCAGCACATTGCGGTCGTCGAAGCGCACCAGATGGGTGTAGTCGAAATCAGCCTTGGCATACTGGGCATAGGCGATATTGATGAAGGTACGCTGTCCCTGAGAATTTATCTTGAAATTCAGCGCCTTGGAGAAAGCGCTGAGCAGATTGCCCGAAGACTCTACATTCAGTCGGAAGGCATCTACCTCATCGCTATAGGTTAATCCGAATCCCATCTTCATGATGAAGATATCCTCGTAGTTATAGCGCAGGATGGCATTTCTGTTATCTGCATCATCCAGATAATCGCGCTTGAAAGTCTCTGAAATCCAAGGCATATACACATAGTTGAGGTCGAGCAGGTCGAATCGCCAGTTGAGATGATGGCGGGGTTCAGCCCAGCGGTAGCGCCATGCCATGGAGAAGACGCGACGATGGAACTCCGGACGGTTCTGGAGGTCCCAGGCCACCGAATACTCCGTATTGGCAGTCTGTCTTCTTCTGAAATTCTTAGACAGCAGCGGTGCCACGAAGCGTGGGAACACCAGCTTGCTCTCTATCGAATACTCCTGATAGTTCTGGTCCTGATAGCCCTCCAGTCCGGTGATAGCCTCGTAAGCACCACGCAGCTCGATACTCAGCTGTTCGCTACCCCGGAAGAGGTTTCTGTTGGTATAGGTGAGCGAAGCCGCAGCACCCAGGTCGCCAGCCGTATTGGTTCCTTCCGGCTGGAAGGAGATGGTAGAAGGCTTGTTGGTGCTGATCTGGATATTGCAGTCGAGCTTTCCGCTATCGGGAGCTTCCACGAATCGGATATTGGTATATTTCACCGCCTGCAGGCGTGCGAAATTATTATACGTACGTTGCAGGGCAGAGGCGCTGTATGGACTTCCCTCCTTCAGGGCAGTGGCATTCAGGAGCACCTGATGGCGCAGGTGGATGCGGTCGCTGTCGTTGCTGAGATAGTTGATTTTCCTGATCTCGTATCGTGAGTGCGGGGTTTCCGGCGCATTACTGTTAGCCTTGTAGTTCATCAGATGCAGGGTAACGCCGATGTCTTTGCTGCCCGTGATGGTATCTGCAGAAAAGTGAATGAAATCCTTGTTGAAGCGGAAGTATCCATCATCAATGAGGAGATTGGAAATACGCTTGCGCTCATTGTCCAGCGCCTCTACCGTGAAACGCATTCCCGGCTTCAGCATCTGGTTATCAGGATTATTCAGCTGCAATCTATCCTGTATGTTCTTATCCTCTATGTCATACTCCACCTTGCCGATGAAGAACGGCTCACCAGGATGCAACAGATAGGTGGCATCCAGCTTCGGGGCTTTCTTCCGCTTCCTGCCCTTCGCATTCCCGTTCTTTCCATCCGCATTCTCATTCTCGCCATCCATCTCATTCTTGTTACCGCCCTTCGCCCAATCCTCTCCGTGAATGGTAGTATAGAGGGATACGCCAGCGTGCAGGAATCCCTGATTCTGCATCGCCGTGAGCAGGTCCTGGCAAGTGAGTCGAGCCTGAATGGAATCATAGATGACGGGCTTCTTGCTGAATGGGTTTTTAAAGAGTGCAAAGAGCTTTGGCTTCTCTTTCTGTCGCACATACTGCTTGAGCGCCCCTGCATCATATTCTGCAGAATCGCTCTTCACTTCCACCTTATTTAATATATACTCCCCCTCCTGCACATACTTGCTGGCAGAACATCCAGCCAGAAGCAGTGGCAGGGCGAGAACTGAAATCTTCTGTATTTTCAAAATTCTCATCTTTTAACTACAATAAGGAACACGCTTCTTCTGTAGAAACCACCTTAATAGCACTCTCTTCAAAATCTTTAGAATTTCTGGTTACTAAATAATCTGAACCCGAACGTAACGCAGAATAATACTGTACTCCATCCTCAAAATCTTTCCATCCTGCATCATACGAGTGATAGATATCAGAAGAATCAACAGAACATACTTCAATAAAGGCACGCAGAAAGTCTATTTTACGACGGAAAATATCTATCGGCATTTTGCAACGTTCTACACAAATAAAATTCGCTGTAACTATTGACAGAGTTGATACACAAATTGAGACTTTCTTTTCAAATGCATACGATACTATCATAGCAGCAGCATCATAAAACAGAGGACGTTCCATGATAAAATCTATCAAGACATTAGTATCTAAAAATAGTTTCATAAATATTTCTCCATTAATGCGTCAGCCTTTTCTTCCTTATAATCTTCAGATAATCCTTCAGGGCATTTAAACCCAACCTCCAAAGCCTTTACTTCAGGGGATATATAGAACTTATTCTTAGGATGTTCTTTAGTTTTGATCTTATCCAAGAAAGAGTTCAATACAGATATTACAGCCTCAGTTACACTGATGTTATTCTGCCGAGCATACCACTCCACATTACTGTATGTCTTGTTATCTAAAGCAATTGTATTCATTGTATAATCTCCTATTTTATGAAATATGCTGCAAATATACAGTCTTTTTTTCACTTTTCCAAAATTTAATACAACTATTTTGCCACTTTAAAGAAAATTGAGTACCTTTGCATCCATTAAAGATTAGAAACAACAACAAATGATTAGCAAGAATAAGATAAAATACATTCGTTCGCTCGAACTGAAGAAGAACCGCAACAAGGAAGGAAAGTTCGTGGCGGAAGGTTTCAAGGTAGTAGATGACCTGCTCGCCCTGCAACCTGCCGACCTCATTGTGGCTACCCAGGAGTGGCTCCACGACAAGCACCTTGCGGATCAGACAGAAGTGATAGAGGTGACCGAGGAGGAGCTGAAGAAGGTGAGCTTCCTGCAGCATCCGCAGCAGGTGCTGGCTGTGTTCAGACAGGATACGGGCTGCAATAAGCAGGATTCCAACAACTCTCAGGAAGATGCGGAGGAGAAGAACTTCGGCTTTTCTAAAATCAACACCCAGGAACTGAGCCTCGCCCTGGATGGCGTGCAAGACCCGGGCAACCTGGGCACCATCATCCGCATTGCCGACTGGTTTGGCATCACCCACATCTACTGCAGTCAGGATACTGCCGACGTGTATAACCCGAAGGTGGTTCAGGCCACGATGGGCAGCATTGCGAGAGTGAAGGTGGAATATGGCAACCTGCTGGCTCTAGTAGAATCGCTGCCTGCAGATGTACCCGTATATGGCACCCTGCTCGATGGCGACAACATCTATCAACAGCAGTTGGAAAACCGGGGACTCATCGTGATGGGAAATGAAGGAAAAGGCATTTCGCCTGCCCTTGCCAAGAAGGTGAACCGAAGACTGCTCATCCCGAACTTCCCGGAAGGAAGAGCCACTGCCGATAGTCTGAACGTAGCGATCGCTACCGCCATCACCTGCTCGGAATTCAGAAGAAACTTTTAAAGACCAAAAAGGTCAAAAGTGATTTTTCGGAATAGTTAAACAGCATCAAATCATTATAACTATGGAAGTAAATGAATTATTTAAGCAACGCAGCATAACTGCCTGCATGAAAGCATCCTACAATACCGTAACGAGCGATATCCGTTCGCTCGTCAAGCAGACCTGGGTTACCCACGTGCCCTTCGCAGTATTGCTGGCAATCGTACTTTACTTTCTCCTCCCCAACAAGTCGCTTCACGATTGGGGAGAAGCGAATCCGATGGCTTCATTCATCCTGCAAACCATCATCTACGCAGCCACCCTCGTGATGGCGGCAGTATCATTCTGGCATCTCCTGCCCCACAAGCAGCTCTGCCCTCAGGGCGAAAAGCGCAAGCCGGGCAGATCGCTGATCCGAATCTTCCGCCACTTCGGAGGCTTCTTCATGACCTGCTTCCTGGGCATGATGATTGTAGGCATCGCCACCTTTATCGCAGCTGTGCCTACCATCATCCTCATCATCGCCCAGCTCTACTCACAGTTGGGTGCACTCCAGGGCGATCCGCTCGGCGTACCGGGCTATTTCACCCCACTCCTCTTCCTCGTCTTCACCCTCACCAGCCTGCTCATCATCTATGCCCTCACCTGGCTCGGCATCGCACTGGCTTACCAGTATGCATCCTACAAGGTGCAGGATGAGGAAAAGAAAAAACTGAAGGAGAATCAGCAGCAGATGGCTGTAGCCGGCATAGAGCAGATGGCTACAGAAGAAGAGGAAAACAAGAAGTATTAATCATATTAACATAAATGAGATAGAAAGAGACATGAAACAGACAAGATTACTCTTCATCGACCGCGACGGAACCCTGATTCAGGAACCTGCGGACGAACAGATTGACAGCTTCGAGAAGCTGGTATTCACCAAGGGCGTATTCCGCAACCTCGCCTTCATTGCCCAGCACACCGACTACGAGCTGGTGATGGTGAGCAACCAGGACGGACTGGGCACCGACTCCTTCCCAGAGGATACCTTCTGGCCAGTACACAACTTCATCATCCAAACCCTGGAGAGCGAGGGCATCCACTTCAGCAAGCAGCACATCGACCGCCACTTCCCGGAGGATAACTCGCCGATGAGAAAGCCGGGCACGGGCATGCTGACCGAATACATCGACAACCCAGCCTACGACCTGGCAAACAGTTATGTAATCGGCGACCGTGAGACGGATGCCCAGCTTGCTGAAAACCTGGGTTGCAAGAGTCTGATTCTCGGAAAGGATGGCATGGACTGGGACAAGATAGCCGAGATTCTCTTTGCCGGCGACCGCATTGCCGAGGTGAAGCGCACCACCAAGGAGACGGATATCTACATCAAGGTAAATCTTGATGGCAGCGGCAAATGCGACATCTCAACAGGTCTTGGTTTCTTCGACCACATGCTGGAGCAGATAGGCAAGCATGGCATGATGGACCTCACCATCCACACCAAGGGCGACCTCTATGTGGATGAGCATCACACCATTGAAGATACGGGTATTGCACTGGGCGAATGCCTGCTGCAGGCTTTAGGTGACAAGCGCGGAATAGAAAGATACGGCTATAGTCTGCCGATGGATGATTGTCTCTGTCAGGTGGCATTGGATTTCGGTGGCCGTCCATGGTTGATCTGGGATGCAGAGTTCCACAGAGAGAAGGTGGGCGAAATGCCAACCGAGATGTTCAAGCATTTCTTCAAGAGTCTGAGTGATGCAGCAAAGATGAACCTCAACATCAAGGCTGAGGGCGAGAACGAGCATCACAAGATAGAAGGCATCTTCAAGGCGCTTGCCCGCTCGCTGAAAATGGCGGTGAAGAGAGACATCTATCACTTCGAGCTTCCTAGCTCAAAGGGAATGCTGTAATAAAACGAAAAGTTGTTATTAGCAGCACGCCCTGTTTTTAGCAGCACGCCCTGAAAGGGCAGAAGCTCCTAGCCCAGGGTAACACCCTGGGTTACGCATAAGCAAGAAAGACGCCCTGTAAGGGCAAAAGCTTTTCAAATACAAAGCTTTTGCCCTTACAGGGCGACTTCTTTATCCCATTATATACCCAGGGTGTTACCCTGGGCTAGGAGCTTCTGCCCTTTCAGGGCGTATGGGATGTGGCTTATGACACACCCTCGCTTATTACATCCAAAAACAAGTTTTATCATGACTAAAATTTAGTCATGAACTCCACGACAATCTTATCCTTTTCAGAAGTCTTGGCAATGCCACCCTTGCGATAGAAATATTTCTCGTAGTTGATACGGATATCCGAGATGAATGGCTTGGCAAGGCTCAGGGTTACTCCGCCAGTTACACGATGGCGCTTGTAATCGTTTATCTTCAAGGCACCAAGCTCAGTATCAGAACCGCCATATCGGGTACCATCGCTGTGGTCGCTCATGAAATCATATCTTGCCAATGGCGAAACCTTCCTGATGATGCTCTTCTGATTGATGACCGGAATGTCATAGCATACGAAACCATCGAACGCATGCACATCGTGGAAGGCGTCCTTGCTGTAATGCTTGTAAAGATACTCAGCCTCAGCAATGAAACCGCCCTTGTGGAAGGTGATACCACCATCATACATCGTTACCGTAATATCAGATGGCTTGATCTTCTGGGTGCTCAACACCAGATTCACATTCGGAAAGAGGAACTGAGCCTTGGCAGAATAGTTAACACCCTTGGTCCAGTAATCCTTCTGGTTGGTCAAGCCAGAACCGTTGAAGATACCGGCATTCACCACGATAGGGAAGCCAACATTCCAGGTGTATCCTATTTCAGCACCCACGTCGCGCACGTTACCCACCTGCTTGGCGATGAACGAACGGTTGGCGAAATACTGCTGATGAGGAGAACGGTGAGCATCGATGGTGAATGGCACACGCTCCTGACCGATGGTGAACTGCAGGGTCTTCCAAGGCTTGATGCGTGTATAGGCATCGAGCATCTTGATCTTACCCTCGTCGCAGAGGTCGATTTCCGCCTTATAGCTTACCTGAGGTGTTACATTGCCAGCCACGTTGATGCGGGCTGTACGCACCTCGAATCGTCCCTCCCCTTCTTCGGTCTGGTACTCATACTTAGAGCGGATGGTTCCACCAATGGTCATCGACTTGGCGAAATTCTCAATGCCCTTCTCCAAAGAACTGTTTCCAGAATTCTGGGCATTCATTCCCATCGACACCATCGTGAGTGCCATCAACAAATACGTTTTCTTCTTCATTTCTTACCTTATTATATATACACGTAAATCTGATTTTCTTTATTCCGAATGAAATCTTTTCCGATGATGCGGAAAGACATCTTCTTCATTTCGACTGCAAAGGTAAGGAGAAGATATTTCTACCGTAAAACATAAGTATTACAAAACTGTTACATCACTGATTTTCTACACCTGTAATATCATTGTAATGATGGCAAAAACAGAGGAATAAACCACTTCATCCACAAATAAAATAAAAGATATGTCTATATCTCAAATTTTTATGCTATCTTTGCACGGAAATGTGCGAAGGTAGCATTTTTTTTGTTTACCTTTCGCCTCTTCTTGCGTCATACACATAAAAAGTAACAAATGGAAGAAACAGAATTTGAACATATCGCCCAGGAAATGCGCCCCAGGTTGACGGCACATTGTCAACGCTATCTCTCGGCAGGAACCCTTGCCGAAGAAGCCGACGACATCGTGCAGGAAACCCTGGTGAAGCTCTGGAAGATGCGCGAAAGGCTCTCTGAATACCAGAGCATCGAGGCCCTAGGTATGACGATAGCCAGGAATCTCTGCATCGACCATCTGAGACGCAACAAAGCCCAGACGGCATCGCTGGAACAGATGAAGCATCCTGCAGAAATCTGTACGGCAACCGAGCGTACCGACCAGACCATCATCGGCGAAGATACGCAAAGACGACTCAACAGGGCGATGGACAGGCTTCCGGATACGCAGAGAAGAATGCTGCTATTGAGAAGCGAGGGAAAGAGCCTCGATGAGATTGCCGAAATCTGTGGAGCCAACAAGACGAGCACCAAGACGATGATTTCTGCAGCAAGAAGATCATTGCTGAAAATGATAAAGTCATAAACTCTAAAAATGAAAGAAATGAAGAAACTAAAAGATATAACCTATCGCCACGAGCTGATAGAACGCTACCTCGATGCTGATACCAGCGTGGAGGAAGAACAGGCATTGGCTGATTTCTATCGCCATTGCGAGAATAAGGATTTAACGGATGAGGATCTCGACATCAGAAACCTGATGCTGGGAATGGAGAACTATACTCCGAATATTCTTCTGACGGAAGAGGAAATGATGGAAGAATTGGACAGAAAAGAAGAAGCTGATAGACAGCTGCAAATGAAAGAGATGTCCCTTGCAGCTTCTAAGAAGCACGAAACAAGATGGGTACGCCTCTCAGCCATTCTTCTCGCTACGGCGATGCTGGCAGGACTCATCTTCCTGCTCTTCCCTATCAAGGATTATTTCTCATCCTCTTCTGAACAACAACCTGGTTTCGCCAACCTGGTTCCTACAGAGCAGGTGGTTCGCTCGCAGCCATCTTCCGAGGATGAAGACGGGAACCTGAACGCATACGAAAAGATGGAACGTGCCGACTCCCTCTTCCTGGCTGCAACCCAGGATATCGTGACCTCGCAGGAAATGAAGTCAAGCAAGATGGCCCTTGCTAAAAGAAAGAATATCGCAGGAAGAAGTGAGAAAGATGCTGGGAAGGCAGCAGAAAATACAGAAGAGACCTCTTCTGACAATAAGGAGAAGACTTCCGGCAATGCCGGGAAGACTTCATCTGAAACAGAAAGAAGCATTCATGAAGATTTCAATCAGATTTATGAAGTAGCCTCTGCCGCCCTGCCTTCTGCCGAGCAGCTTACCATCAACCGCCAAGGCGATAACATCGTTATCTCAACCCTGGACAACGACGGCAACATGCAGCATTACACCATCAATATTGCAGAAACGCAAGATGGTAGCTATCAGCTACTTCCTTTGGCACAGTTAAACGAATAATAAAACATTTCACGCTGAATTATAAACATTTCACGCTTATGAAAAAGTATATTTTCACCATTGCATTTGCCCTGCTGGGCATAACCAGCAGTATGGCATCCAAGGCAGATACCCTACGTATCTACAGTATTGACGGCGAGCGCATTCCAAACTTCACCGGCAAGGAACTCATCGGTAAAACCATCAAGAATTACCAGATAAACACCAACGTCCTGCCGGCACCCAAAAGAGATGTGACAGAGATTCATATCATCACCACTACCACACCTCCTGCCCCCAAGCCAGACCCTCACTATCTGATCAAGGGCAGAGAGCAGGAACTGACTAAAGAGGATTTCTACAAGATTTCTCCCAGCAAAATCAAAGCCATCGAGGTCTTGAAAGAGGGCACCAAAGCCATTCAGGAAAGAGGTCTGAAAGAGGATGGCAGAAGCTACATCATCGTTACTCTGGAGAAATAACAGACAAAACGTATCCCTTTTTCTTCAGCGACTCAATCTTAACGGTCACATCATGCTGAAGAGCATGGCGAAGATACGTCATCTGCACATTCACAGCCAGGGAGTTGGCATAGCTCACGGTACCCCACACCGCCTCCTGTATCATCTCCTTGCTTACTACATTGCCGATATTCTTCGCCAGCAGACGGAGGATGTCGGCTTGTCGGCTGGTAATGAGCACACGAGAGGAACGGGTGCGAAGCTCATTGTTGTTATAGCAGAAGGTGGTTTCTCCGAAATGATACACCTCCTCTTCTATCGTCTCACTCTCATTCATGGAGAACCGCTCCTCTATTCTTGCCAGCAACTCTTCCGGATAGAAGGGTTTGGCAAGATAATCGTTTGCCTTCAGGGAGAAACCTTTCAGTCGATCGTTCTTCTCCGTACGGTCGGTGAGGAAGAAGATAAGCACCTTCGGGTCAATGGCTCTGATGCGCTCAGCCACCTCATAGCCATCCATCTCCGGCATATTGATGTCGAGCAATACCAGGTCGGGCTTCACTTCCGGGAACTGCTCCCATGCCTTCTTGCCATTTCCGGCATAAGTCACATCGTAGCCATGCTGCTGCAGGAAACTCTTCAGCAACATGGAATACTTCAAGTCATCGTCTGCAAATAATATCTTGATCATTTTTTCTGTTGTTTATAGCGTTAAATCGGATGCATCAGGAGTGTTGCGGGATGACGATTGAAATTCTGGTTCCCTTGCCCACTTCGCTCTGCATCATTTTTCTGCCCCCATGGGCCTTCACAATCATATCCACAAAACTCAAGCCCAAGCCGATGCCCGGCTGCATCATATCCGGGTAAGTATTGCTGCGATAGAACTTCGTCCAGACTCTCTGCTGCTCGTCGGGAGAAATTCCGATACCATTATCTGATACAGAAATCATGACTTCCTCCTTCCCGGTATCTCGGCAGGCAACATGGATATTGACAATATCGCCGGAATACTTCACCGAGTTCTCCATCAGATTGCTGACCACATTCAGAAGCTGGTCTCTATCTCCCATCATCCGGTTGGAAGTGCGCTGGTAATCGAGCGAAACATTCACCTCCTTCTGCTTATTCTTTCGATAAACTGCCACCAGATTCTGCAAAGCGGCATGGATATCGAAAGAAGTTATCTGGAGCGGGATATGTTCCTCTGCCCTGATTACTTCACGGAGTTTGGCGAGATAGGCGGTCAGGTTATCGCTCTCCTCTCTTACGGTCTCCATGATAAGGGCATTCTCATTCTTCTCATCTGTCTTTTGAGCGGAGAATACAGATACACACATCTTCAGTGTCTGCACGGGGCGCTTCAACTCGTGAATCATCGTATGCACGAAGTCGCTTCGCATCTTATCCACCTTCTTCTGCAGGAGCATCACCTTGATGAGATAAGCTATGCTCAGGAGAAGTATGATGGTAACCAGCAGACTTCCTATCATCTGCCACATCATTCCCTTCAGGATGGGCAGCATCGGCACCTGCATCCTCATCTGCATCGACTGATACCGGATAGGATTGAAAGGCACTTCCACCAGCATTTCGTGATGAAACAAGGTAGGAGGCTCTACGATTCTTGTCTGCCACAGACGATGCTTTCCCGTCTTCATCTCTGCCCCGATGAAATCATTGCCCAGTTTCCTACTGATGAAACGATCAAAATGCGCCTTGTCAAAGCGGGTAAGCTGGTAAGTGATGTAAGTACTCAGGCAATCAAAAGAATTGTTGGAATCCGTCTCACGCAAATCGAAAGTATCTCTCTTCTGCATCACGTTGCTGAATCCCGGCTTGCTATACACCACTCCACCTATGATTGTATCCGTATCCAGCGGAGAGCAAACCGTTGTAACGGGACGCTTGTAGTCTGAAAAATATGCCGTGACGACATAACCGATATGTGATTTTTCTTTTACCGCCTCTCCGATATTTGTCTGATAAGTGACTATTGCCTGTTCCGCCTTTTCGGCGTTTTTCTTCCCCATCTCTCCCATCGAATAGGTTACGCTATTGTAGAGCCAATAGGTCTGCAAGCCTATCAGCAGGAAAGAGGAAAGGATGGCGAGCAGCCAGACTTGTTTGATTCTTCTATTCATATCATTTTTCTTTTTTCGATGCAAAGGTACGAAGATTTCACTATATATAATAAGGTGAAGCAAGATTATTTTGCCAGTGTAATGTTTCAGTAATGATTATTTGCGATTTTGAGCCCGAAAAGCTGTTTCTTTGCAGACGAAAACAAAAACAAGGAAGAATATGAAGAAAGAAACAGTTTTATGCGCGATGCTAGCCACCGCCACCTGTGCAACTGCACAAAATGGGAAATTCCCGACATCTGGAGTTTCCGCAGACTCGGTACAGACGGAAAAAGATTCGATCAAAGCTGATAAGGAGGCTGAGACAAAAGCTGATAAGGAGGCCGAGATTCAAGCCGTAACCGTAACAGGTCATCGCCCGATGTACAAGATGAGAAACGATGCCCTGGTTACCCGTGTCCGTAATACTCCTTTGGCAAAGGAGCCAACGCTGGATGATGTATTGAAGCACATCCCCGGCATGAAACAAACCGCCGATGGAACTCTGGAAGTAAACGGACTGGGAGCACCCATCATCTATCTCAACGACAAGAAAGCGACTTCTGCCGAACTCTCTCATCTCGATGTGAAGCTGATAGATGAAATAGAACTCATTACCACTCCTGGTGCAAAATATGATGCAACAACGGGAGCCGTACTGAGAATCCTGACGAGAAGAACAGACGAGGGTATATTCGGCAAGATGCAGGTGTATGATAAATTGAGCGAGGTGAACACCAACCACGAGGAATTGACCCTGGGTTGGGTAACGAAGAAGATTTCACTCACTGGCTTTTACGGATACACCGACAACCGATACAATGTGCATCAGCCACAGGAAGCGCTCGTAAGAGCCAAAGATGGCGAATATCTCTTCGGAACCGACCGCCATGGCAAGAACAAGGCAAATTATAACGCTACGGAACTCAATTTCGACTGGTTAATCAGCAAGCAGCACGAAGTGGGAATACAATGGGAAGGGCTTTGGCTGAATGGCGGCAGAAGCGAGAAACAGCAGCAGTACTATCGCTATCCTAACCCAGCAGGAGAAGATACAAATAGCGAGATGAAACTTTCTGATGCGGATGGCAAGATGAAGTATTTCGATGCGGAGAGCCAGCAATGGGGACACCAGCGCAGTCACCACATCAATCTCTTCCATCTGGCTAAATGGTCGAAACATCTCTCATCACAGATTTATCTGGACTATGCAAGGAACAAGGATTCTGACAGCCAGCCTATCACGGAGAAAGAAGGTAGCGAGATGCAGGAAACCCTCAACCGCTCTAATTCCAACTACGATATCTATAGTGGAAGAATCGAAGTCAAACAACTCATCTCTGACAAACATTCCATCAACTATGGTGGCGAATGGAGCCTGATGGAAGGCAAGGGTAGAACCGAAAGTTCTGCCGATATGCTTGGAACTACGGAATACAAAAACCACGATACCAAGACGGCTGCTTACCTGCAATATCAGGGTGAAGCTGGCAGATGGAGCTGGTGGGCAGGCATCCGATACGAGCATCTCACATCCCGATACACCAATCTGTCGGAGGAATCTCCCGACAATATGGAGCGCCATTACGACCAGTGGTTTCCATCGTTCGGTATCACTCTCAACGAACCATCGTGGCATCACTCGCTCAGCTTCCGAACTACCACCGCCCGACCTTCTTTCAGTCAGCTCAGTGGGAACATCTACTATACCTCGCGCTTTCAGTATCAGATCAGCAATCCGAAGCTACAGCCTGTCAACACCTATCGTCTGACCTACTCCGTGCAGTGGAAAGATTTCATGGGAATGCTGAGATACACCCGTATCGACCACTCCATCATGTACGTGCATGAGGTGCCGGAAGACAAGCCCGTAAGATACGTGAGTACATTCATGAACTTCAACAAGATTCAGAAATACATGGCATATCTCAACTGGGGACACGTCTTCGGCTGCTGGCGTCCGAATGCCCATGCAAGCATCACTTACCAGCGCTTCTCCGCAAATGATTATGGAGAGCTAATCAGCTATAACGGAGCAACTTGGAATGCATCGTTTGACAATTACTTCACGCTACCAAACGACTATCAGCTGTCGCTCTCCTACAGTTTTGACAACGGAGGACAAGTGGGCAAAACGAAGTTCAGCCCCACTCAGAACTGGAGTCTTGGTGCCAACAAATCGTGGATGGACGGCAGATTACAGGTTGCCTTCAGTGCCAACGACCTCTTCCATCAGCAGCTCTTCAAGGAGCGAACCCACGAGCATGCCGTTGACTTCTCCCAGACTGAGGATTACAAGCTATGGAGCTACAAGTTGACCGTAACCTGGAAATTCAACAAGCGCAAGGGAAGATACAACGGCTTGAATAGTGCGGAAGATGAATTGAACCGACTATAGCCGGATTATCCCACTCCCAGCAGTTCTACTTCGAATATCAGGGTAGAACCGCCTGGGATGCCCGGCTGCGAGAACTTGCCGTAGCCCATCTCGGCTGGGATGTAAAGTTCCCACTGGTCGCCCACGTGCATCTGCTGCATGGCAATAATCCAACCATCAATCAGGTCGCTCAATCGCATGGCGAACGGCGTACCGCCACGGCTGGAATCAAACTTCTTGCCGTTGATGGTCCAACCGGTGTAATGGGCCGTCACGATGCTGCGTCGGCTAGGCTGTGCTCCCTTCGGGTCGCCCTGCTTCAACACCTTATAATATATACCACGAGGCAGCGCCATAACGCCCTCCTCCTTTGCCTTTTCCTCCAGCCAACGCTTGTTGGCCTCAACATATTCTCTTTTTGCCATAAATCTATTTTGTTTTATATTCACCTTCCACTTTGAGCTTATCTCCATCCAGGTTTACCTTGAAGAGATGAGGTACACGGATATATCTGCCCTGACTATCCACATAATGACTGTGTACAGACATCAGCCACTGCCCCTCAAAAGTTTGAAACAGCATACTATGACCGAAGTTAGGAGGAGTTATAGGTTCCTTCTCCTGAATCCACGGACCATCCAGGGTTCCACTCTTGGAATAAGCAACACCCTGGGTATAAACATTATATACCCATGAAGTCCAGAGCATACCCAGTTTTCCCGTCTTGGTACGGAAGAGCCAAGGACCATCCGTCACCTTGTTGGGAACAATCTCGCCCTTTTCATTTTTCTCCTTACTCCAAGGACTGTCAGAAGCACGGAACAGGATCTTGCCCTTGCCGATGGTACCACTTAAGTCAGACTTCAATCTTATCTTCTCAATCGTACCATTCCAATTCTGCAGCCATTCACCGCAATATACCATATAAGGTTTGCCATCCTTATCAATCCAGAATGTGCCATCAAGTGTAGGCTGATTAGCAGGCAGATAGGTAGCATCACCAAATGGGCGATAAGGTCCTGCTGCCTGATCACTCACCAGAACCTGGCAGGCACGACGCTCTATCTTGTTGCCCTTCACCTCGTCTATAATGACAGCTGGATTGGTAAAGGTTGCAAAATAATAGTATTTTCCTTGATACTGATGCAGTTCTGCCGCCCAGATTGCAGGTTTCGATCCCATCCACGACTGAGGATCAATCTCTGCCACCTTCTTCGGTCCTTCCCAATACTTCAAATCCTTACTGGTCCACATCATGCCGCCTGTACCCGTCATATAATAAGTATGAGTAGCCTTATCTGCCAGGATACATGGATCACTCAGTTGGATGGAATCCAAAGGAATCTGCTGGGATACGGACAGTGCCGCTCCCTTCTCTGCTGGAACGTGGGCATTCACATTCAGGAATGTTCCACAAGCCAACCCCAGAGTCAATACTATTGATTGTTTCATATTCTGATTTGTCTTTAATGAATGAATTGTTCGTTGCAATTCAGCCGATTCTCACCAGCTTTATTTTTTGCGCCGCTAAATTACAAAGAAAAAATGAAATAGCCAAGTTTTTGAAAGAATAATTCCTGCATCAATCTTTTTTATCTTAAAAATCAGTTGTTTTATTTTGCCATGTCTTCTTTTTATGCTACCTTTGCACCCTAATCATCCAAAAAATACGATATGCCACAATCACTACATATTGCAATTATTGGTGGGGGTGCCGCAGGATTCTTTGCGGCGATAGAGGCCAAGCGCAACTTCCCTCACGCCGACATCACGATTTTCGAGAAGAATTCGAAGGTTCTCGCCAAGGTGGAAATCACGGGAGGAGGAAGATGTAATCTTACCAATTCCTTTGACGAGATTTCTGACCTGAAACAGGCGTACCCTCGCGGACATAAACTGATGAAGCGACTCTTCAAGAGATTCGACTACCAGCATGCCTTCGACTGGTTTGAGGAGAACGGCGTGCCACTGGTTACGCAGGAAGACCAGTGCGTGTTTCCGCAATCGCAGGATTCGCACAGCATCATCGACTGTCTGGTGAATACCGCCAAGCGACTGGGCGTGAAGATACAATGCAACCACCAGCTCACCGCCATCACCGAACTGGAGGATGAGCGCCTGCTCCTGGATTTCAAGGTTTCAAAAGAAAAGGGAAATCTATCGGGTGCATCTTCTGCCTCTCATCCCGTTTCCGAAATCAGGCAGATTGCCTTCCACCGGGTAGCCATTACCACAGGCGGTCATCCGAAGCAGGAAAGCTTCAAGCATCTCTCAGACCTGGGACATGCGATAGAGCAGCCTATCCCATCGCTCTTCACCTTCAACATTGCCGACAAGGCTTTCAAGAATCTGATGGGCACGGTGGTTGAGCCGGTATATACCAGCATTCCGGGCACCAAGCTGAAGGCTGAGGGTCCGCTCCTCATCACCCATTGGGGCATGAGCGGTCCTGCCGTACTGAAACTCTCATCCCATGCAGCCCGCTATCTACACGAGAACAACTATCAGATTAAGATTTCCGTGAACTGGGTACACGAGAGCAACCGCTCGCTGGTGGAAGAGAACATCCAGGGCATCATCATCGCCAACCCACAGAAGCAACTGGCTAGCATCCGCCCTTACAATCTGCCATCCCGCCTCTGGCTCTTCCTGATTCAGAAGATGGGATATGCACCCGAAAAGAAATGGAGCGAAATGGGAAAGAAGGGTTGCAACCTGCTGATAGAAACCCTCACCAACGACCTCTATCAGGTGAACGGCAAGGGAGCCTTCAAGGAGGAGTTTGTTACCTGCGGCGGCATCAGCCTCAACAACATCGACCTGCATACCCTGGAGAGCAAGGTGTGCCCTCACCTCTTCTTTGCCGGCGAAGTGCTCGACATCGATGCCATCACCGGCGGCTTCAATCTGCAGGCAGCCTGGACCACGGGGTATGTGGTGGGACAACATATAGGAGAATAGCCTATTCCTCTTTCGAAACAAAGTCTTTCACGATGCGGGTGTATTCCTCGTGATGGTCGCGATATGCCATGGCATGAACGGAGCCTTTGGCGATGAAGATGGCTTTTCTGCCCTTCGTCTTTGCCTCGTAAAGCGGATGAAGCATGGCGTAGGGCACGAAGGCATCCTTATCGCCATGGATAAAGAGCATCGGTTTGGTGCTCTTGCGAACCTGATCTATCTGCTGCGCCTCGGCAAACGACCAGCCGTAGCGATGCTGGCAAAGGGCGGAAGTGGTATTCATCAGCGGGAAGGCAGGCAAGCCAAACTGGTCTTTGAGCTGAGCGGAAAACTCATCCCACACGCTGGTATAGCCGCAGTCCTCCACAAAGCACTTCACGTAATCGGGAGTCTTCTCTCCCGATACTGCCATCGTGGTTGCCGCACCCATCGAAATGCCGTGAATCACTTGACGGGTATTCTTCGCTCTTCGGTCTTCACCCTTCGCTCTCTGTCCTTCACCCTTCACTCTAAAAATCTCATTGGCGATTTTCGACCATCTGATGACATCCCATCTATCCTTCCATCCCATCTGGATATGGTCGCCCTCGCTCTCTCCATGTCCATACAGATCTGGCAGGAGCACATTATACCCCATATCGTGATTATAGAGATAGGCGATGTGCAGCATTCCCTCGGAGCGCACCTGATAGCCATGCACCACCACGGCAGTCTTTTCCGTAGTCTTCGGTGCATAGAGATAGATGGCATGGGCCTTGTAGCCCGATGGCATCGTGACAAAGGTATCCTTCACGCAATGGTGCTGATACACAGAGTCCATCCAGCCAATCATCCAGGGGCACTCGTTCTTCATTCTGTTCTTCCAATGCTCAGCCGTCATTCTCTCCTCCTTCGGATAGTTGAGCGAATAATTGAGCATATAGTTGCTGGCGCCATACAGTCCCAGCATCACGAGCACCACCAAGCCCAAAGCCGAAGCGATGCCTATCTTTCTTATCTTTTTCTGTTTCATCTTCATTCTTTTTGCTATTAAAAACATCTATTATAGAGTTTCCACTGCAAAATTAAGGAAAAAGATGGAATTAGCAAAGAAACAGAGGAAAAAAATCTATTAATTCCACAGCCAACGACAGATTTATTCAACTCTACTCCACTCTTAACAAAGAGCTGTTTATGTTCTTATTGACATCCTTCTCTACTTTTTGGGTCTTCCTGCCAAAGTCGAAGGAGTAAGCAACCTTGATGCTGGCATATTGCGAAGCCGTCTGGTCTTTGATGCTCTTACTGTAGCTGTAGATAGGCAAATCCAACCAATATCGCTTCTCCTGCTTTTTGAAAGGCGATACTGCCTGAAGTTCTACATAGAGGTTGCCCCTGCTGTAAGAACACGACATTCCATAGTCGATAGGAGTCTTGCTTATCACCAAAGCAGCTTCATCTAAAGACTTCTTGCCAAAATGCAGGTAAGGCTTCAAGGCAAAATCACCCATGAACATATTCAACCCAAGATTACCCGTCAAATTGTTGTTATGCTTCGACCAGGTAGTCTTCACCTCCGCATGGCTATATCTGATATCTCCCGACAGATTGGCAAACTTACACAATTTGTACTGCAAGGCGAGGATAGCAGAATAATATTGAGCATTTCCACCATTTGAGTAAGTCTTCACTATTTTCCCGTTTACCTCATCCAGGTAATAATCATCAGTTACAGGATGATGATTGTAACGGAATTGTCCGATGGCAGAAACACTCAACCTGTTGAAACGCCCCATATAATACAAATAGGTGTTGATGTCATGCGATTTCTTCAGTTCGGGCATTCCCTTTTCCATCATGTGGGAATTGACCTGAATCATAGCCCGGTTGATGACATCCATACCATGATTGGAGTTCACAAAGTTGAATGACCACAAGAGCATTCCCTTATTCAGTTGGTATTGCACATTCGTATTGATGCGAGGAGACAGCTGGCTAAAACTGTTGTCTCCATGCAGATGATATTGAAGCCAATCCAATCCGATGCGGGTTTTCAGGCTCAAGCGCCTGCTAGCCTGGAAATTATAGGAGAAGAAAGCCAACGACTCCCCTTTCCACAGATGCTGCCAAAGTTCGCAATTGCCGGAATAATCGGCATTCCAGACATCGTGGTAATGAAACAGTTCCACAGATAAGGAATGCTTTTGAGAGAAATAATTATAGATGGCAGACAGCTGGAACGACAGAGCATTCTCGTCTTCATCGGTCATTGCCTCGAAAGGCTGTTCCTGGTAAAGACGATGATAGGAGTTGGCAGAATACTTGCCATGTACTCCCAAAGTAAGCGTCTGATTCTTGCTTAATGGCAAGTTGGCATTCAGGTCAATCTTAGGAGACAGACTCTTCTTCCGGATATTTGAGAAGATGTCCGTCTCTGTGCTTTCCCTCGCAAAACCAGAAGATGCATTTCTTGGAGTAGAGAGGTTGACGAGCGTAAACTTGCCCACCCAATATCTCTTTCCCTTCTGGTTCTGATAGCGGAACTGCATATATTCCTGATGATTCTGGTAAGAATTCTTACTATAGCTCTCCCTATCAAATAGGGATTGCGGAAACTGATAGTTCTCATTGTTCCAGGTCTCAGTACCATCCACATGACTATAGTTTGCACCAGCAAATACAGTATAGGAATTGTTACCTTATACATAATTGGTAGCAACGTTATAGTCGCCATGGTCATATCCTATCGTCTGCAGTCCGTCAGCCTGCACATATCCTCCATATCGGTATTGTTTGGTGATGAAGTTGACGACAAGCTTATCCTTGGCGTATTTTCCCGATGGAGCATCATGATATTCTATCTTCTCGATGTCACGAGGACGGAGCATCTGTATTTCCCGGATGTCGCATTCCAACCCATTCAGATACAAGGTGGCTTGCAGTCCCATCACATCCACCTGATTCGATTTTGCATCGATGATGAGTCCTGGGATATTCAGGTTTTCCAACACCCCGAATCCATTGACCGCATGTTTTCGTTGCTGGCTGTTGGGATAGATGACGAGATGATCACCCACACGACTGATATTGGAGGCTGATACCACCACATCGCCTAAAACTTTAGTAGAGACAATAGAGTCCTTCCCGGTGTTCTGAGCGAACACGGGAGCTGTAGCCATCAGCAGTCCAAAAGAGCAAAAAACCGTCTTCATTCTTACAATATGTTTTTATTTCATCATTATCTAGTACAAAAGTACACATTATTATCCAAAGACATTACATCTCTTCCGTTAAATTTATATAACTGCATCAAATTACCAATTCCATCCAGTTCTTCATCCCTCCTAGCCTGAAGCATAGAAAAAAAGAACACGGACAAATTGAATTTGTCCGTGTTTTAAAAATGAGCTATAATCTGCTCTTTTCTGCATTACCAGCACCCGTACCCTTATACTTGCTCTTGGTGGCATTGAAGTTATAAGTTACATTGACCAAGAACATGCGGGTATTATCTATACCGGTTCTGGTGAAGTGCGCATACGAATTATTATATTTCCAACTCTCGTTCTGACCATGAAGCAAATCCTCTGCTTCCAGTCTCACAACCAGTCGGTTATTCAGGAACGACTTGGAAATAGACGCATCCAGGGAATTCCATGCATAGTTGACACCCAATTCGCGATAATTACGCGACTGGTAAGCGTATTCCAATCTAGCCTTCCAATGATGTGGCAATACCCAGGTATTCTCCAAATCCAGATAGAGAGAAGGACGATTGGCATTATAGTCGCTGACGTATTTGCTGGCATCAAAGAACTGATTGACCAGACCTACCGTATAGTCAAGATGCCATAAGCCTATCACCGGAGTAGCCTCAAGATAGAACTTCAGGTTCTGAATCTTATCAACATTCTCATAATATGACAGGGCTATATCCTTATTGCCCTGGAATGGCTTCATCATATATACCGAGGCATTCTTGTTGTAGATATATTCAGCAGAGAAACTCAGCCAGGAATATTGCGCATCCCATTCCAGATGATAGGCATCCTTTGGTCGCAAGTTAGGATTACCGCTTTCATAGGTATGACGACTCGTATATCGGGTATAACCGGAAAGACGGAAGTAACTTGGTCGATAGGTCTTCGCCGTGAAACTCAACGAAGAATGCCACTTGCCCTTGTCATATCCCAAGGATACATTAGGAAATACATTATCATACTTTCTGCTCATATCCGGATTGAGCACTCCCTCGGCATAATAGTCTGATTTTACATGCTCATATCTCACACCGGCATTCAGGGAATAATCTCCCAACGACCATGCAGCCTCAGCAAAGGTGGCTATGTTCTGTTCCTTGATTCTGGAATCATTGGATGCAGCCACACCACCCTCGTTCTGGTTGTTGGTATGACTATCAGAATTTGTGTATTCCGAACCAAAGTCTATGTTCAACTGGTCGGTCAAAGGATAAGAAACAACCAATTTACCGGCAAGCAACTTTCCTTTGGTATGGCTATCAGAACATACAATCTGGTCGCCCAACTCAGAACTGGTTTCGGTGGCTTTCTGTATCTGGTCTTTCGTCCTCCACAACGCAGATGCATTCAGGTCTATACTCCACTTGCCTATCTTACCATCATAATAAAAATCAGCCTGATGAATAGGCGTCTGCAAGGACTCATCGTTGAAATAATTCACATCTCCCTGGTGAACTCCATCCTGAAAGATGGAATAGTTCTGCCTAACAGTAAAATACTTAGTATTGCCAGAACCAAACTTATATTTCAGACCGATGGTATGATTTTCGTTGAATTCATAATTGAAACCCAGATTGGCATCAGGTCCATAATCTCTAGCATCTATGCGCCCTATTGATTTTTGATATATCTGATGCTGATTTCCATTGATATATTCATCCAATCCCAACTTATCATAAAAATACGAATCTGACCACATCAATCCACCGAATACATCCAGTCCACCCGCACGGTAATTAAGATTAGCCTGCTCTTGCCAGGCATTCTTCATGGCAAAACCATATTTTGCCTGGAAATTACCACTCCATCCATAACCTTGCTTCTTGACCGTAGTAATACGAATCACCGAATTGACCTGGGCATCATACTGCGCACCAGGAGTCGTGATAACCGTCACGTTCTTCACATCCTTTGAAGATATGGTTTGCAATTCATTTTTGTCGGTCAACTTTCTGCCATTGACATAAATCTCCGGTGTGCCTTTTCCAAACACCGAACAGTTTCCATCCTTATCCACACGCACTCTTGGAACCTGCTTCAACAAGTCGGCAACCATACCTGCATCACTCAGTATCGTACCCTGCACCTGGGTCTGGAATCCCTCACGAGTCAGTTTTGTCTTTGGACGAACCGCCTTTACTATCACCTTCTGCAGGTTCATCGTTGCCTCCTTCAGAGTAATTGAACCTATCTTACCTGTATGATAAGTATCAACAGCGGTATGATAGCCCACGCAACTTACTCTTACTATCGCCTTTCTGGCTCCGCAGGGAATCACGAACTGGCCATTCTCATTCGTCACGCCGCCATTAATCAAAGAAGAATCACGAACATTCAGCAGGGCCACATTGGCAAAATCTACAGGGCGCTTCTTATTGTCGATGATGCGGCCTATCATCTTGGTGGGAGTCTTCTGCGTACACTCCACAAAGATGTTTTCGCCATCTATCGTCATCTTCATCGGATAGAAACCCATGATCTGGCGGATGGCATCCGGAGCAGTTCGCTTCACGATACTCGTGGTAACCGTGAAATCCTCCAGTTCATCATACATAAAGTTGATACGATAATCCTTGGTGCTCTTGGCAAGGATGGTGAGCGCTTCTGACATAGAAGTGTTGCGGAAGCTGCGGGTGATGCGTTGGGCATAGATGGTCTGAAGAGAAAGGCTCATCAAACCTGCCAGCAGCATGATATATCTTAATCTTTTCATCTTATTCCACGATTAAAGTTTGACCTTCATGACGAATATTCACTTTCTCGAAATGATTCAACAGTTCGATGATATCATCCAGACTCATGTTCTTCTCCAGTTGCAGGAAGAGACGGATATGGCGAGCCGAGTCGTTCTGATAAGTTACCTGGAGATGGAAATGCCCGGCAATAGGAGTCAGGATATTCTGAAGCTCAGCGTTTTCGTAAACCAATGGGAGCTGGGCAAGACTTGCAGAATCTGTCTTTTCTTCTATGTTGGATTTCTGAGGAGCAGAAACCTGCTGGATAGAATCCTTTCGGGATGACACGAGTTCGGTATTGTGCTTATCTGATGCCTGATGAGAACGGGTTACCAGATGAATGGCTGCAAAGGTGATGCCGGAGACGACAAGGACGGCTGCAACGGCAGCCACCTTTCTCATCGGGCGCCAGAGAGGAAACAACTTGGCGGTTTGCTGGGTTTCTGCATTCTGACTCATCTCTTCTTTCTGCTGCTTTTCTTCTTTCTGCTGCTTTTCTTCTTTCTGCTTCATCTCATCTTTCAGCTTCTCCCATTCTGCATCAATAGAAGGCATCTTCAGCTTTTCCTTTGACTTGGCGAAATCCAGAGACTGTCGGGTCTCTACCAACTGCTGATAGAGTTCGTTCACTTCCTCTTCGCCCAAAAGTTCATCCTTCTGGGTTTCGGAATACTTTTCGGGATGCTCCAGGAGATCGAGGAGCATATCCCATTTCTGAGAATCCATCTTCTGAGGATTTATGTCAGATAATTCATGTTTCATTTTCTTTTCCTTTCTTCATTTTAGGGTTATTGTATAAGCGGATTGCAAATCCGCAAAATAAAGAGGTCGAACCTTTTTTAACGACGGATTGCAAATCCGTCGGAACACCTGGCGGAGGACTTTCTTGCGGCAAAGACTATCTTGTCGGAACGACTGGCGGATTATTTTCCTTTCAACTTTTCTCTGAGCGTTCGCAAACCTTTTACGATATGCTTGTTCACTGCCGAGACGCTGATGCCCAGTTCCTCCGCCGTATCCTTATACGACATTCCTTCCCGATAGCACAATCGGATGACGGAAGCAGTCTGGTCGGTCAGGTCATGGTCGATGCAATCCACGGCACCCTGCCATCGCTCTTCCAGGCGAGAAGGTTCTTCCTCCGTCAATTTCTCTTCCGAGAGAGGGAGAAGCCGTTTCAGTCGTTCATCTCTCTTCTTTCTGGCTATAAGATTGATGCAGGCATTCTTCACGCTCCGCATCAGGTAAGCCCGGTCTGGAACCAGCTGTTTATCCCACAATCTGGAGAACACATCGCTCACCACATCCCTCGCCTCCTCATTATCATGGAGCAAGGCAAAGGCGAAGCGATACATCTGCTCGTAATGGTCGTGGAACAGCCGTTCCATCCGCTGTTCATTTTCTTCTGTCATCACGTCATTTTCTTCTTGTTTCTACTCTTATATACAAGCTTTCCTGAAATCAATTACCCCTAAAATGAAGAAATCTTCTACTTTTTTTGGAAAAGCAATGCAAAAGTAATAAAAAGATTTGGAACATTCAATAGTTTTTTTTATCTTTGCCAAAAAATAATAAAGATTATGCCAGAACTAAGTCGTTTTTTCGGAATTATCATTGCCATGTTTGGAGATGATCACAATCCTCCACATTTTCATGTGAGATATGGAGACTACGAAGCCATTATTACCATACAAGATGGAATCGTAAAAGGAGAATTGCCTAAAAAGGTACTTAAAGACGTATTCAAGTGGATGGAGATTCATCAAAACGAACTTGAAATGAATTGGAAGCGATTACAGGAAGGCAAGGAAATAATAAAAATTGAACCTCTTAAATAAGTTGAATTATGGTTGACATTGATTTAATAAGAATCGTTGATGTTGATTACATTAAGGATTATACCATGGACTTAAAGTTCAGTAATGGCGAAACAAGACGCATTGACTTTCTCCCATTACTAAAAGGCAATAAGCGAGAAGAACTTAAAGACATGAATAAGTTTATTCAATTTGGACTTACCCATTGGACTTTGGAATGGTACAATGGAATTGATTTTGCCCCAGATTTCCTGTACAAACAAGGGAAAAAAGTGGCTTAATAAAAACATCGGTCAAGCAAAGAGCAAACCAATATGGTTTTGCCTTCGCTTGACCGATTGTCATATATTCATTGTTTTAAGAGAGTTTCTTTCTGGAAAAAGCTACATGAAGCGATTATAATCTCATAAAGAATCCGTGTAATCTCTCCCGATGCCCTTGAAATTACATGGCGACGCAGGAATATCTGTGTCGTGATGTAGGAAAGATTACGTCGCCATGTGGTAAAGTCTACATCGGGACGTAATTTTTGGGGGTATCTATAAGGTTTCATATCAGATTCTTTTTTGATTTAACATCGAGCTTATACGCACACGAAAAAGTATTTTCATATACATCAGTTTTTCTTTTTTCTGTTTCTTATTATCTATACTGTTGAGCCAAGCGAAAAACTAAGCAAAACATAGATTATTTTCGGAAAACCTATGCAAAGGTAATAAAAAACTAGAAAAAAGCTTGCTCTTTCGAATAAAAAGTGTATCTTTGCACCAAGAAACAACATCATTATATTATGGGTAAACGAGCCATCATAGAAGCTTTACGCCATTATTTCAGCACCCAACCCGTACTGAAAGTCTGGCTGTTCGGATCTTTCTCCAGAGGGGAAGAAACGAAGGATAGCGATGTCGATATTATGGTTTCTTTGGACAAGAGTAAACCTATAGGTTTAAAATTCTTCGGCATGTGGAGTGATTTGGAAGAACTCTTAGGTAGAAAAGTTGATTTGGTCTCAGAAGGAAACTTACTTCCTTTTGCACAGGAATCAGTAGAACGTGATAAAATCTTAGTATATGAGAGAACGAAGTAGAGATAAAAACCGCCTAGAGCACATGCTCCAGGCGATAGAAAGAATCTGCCGATATACAAAAGGTAAAAACTTTGAGGATTTTATCGCAGACGACATGATGTATTACGCAGTAGTCAAGAACATCGAAATTCTTGGAGAAGCATCGAATATGCTAACTGAAGAATTTCGACAAGCGCATCCTAAGACTCCTTGGAAACAAGTGAACGGCATGAGGAACTATATCGTTCATGAATATTTCCAAGTTGATAACAACGTTGTTTGGGATGTGATTACAAACGACCTTCCGATATTAGAGCAACAAATAAAGGAGTATCTAACTGAAGAAAAATAAAAACATCGGTCAAGCAAATAGCAAACCAATATGGTTCTGCCTTCGCTTGACCGATTGTCATATATTCATTGTTTATTAAGAGAGTTTCTTCCTAACAAGAACTACAAGCGGCTCTTTTCAGTATTACCGGCACCCGTACCCTTGTACTTGCTCTTGGTGGCATTGAAGTTATAAGATAAGCTCATACCTACACAACGCTCATAGCCATAACAGTCTTTTTCCATTACAGTATGGCTGCCATACATTGTCCATTGTTCCGTGTCGGTCTTGAACAAGTCGTTGGCATAAACGCCTATTACAAGAGCGTCGTTGAGGAACGACTTTGTGAATTTCATATCCACACGAGCAAATGACTTTGTTTTTTGCAGGTCATTAAGCCTACCCGTCTTATATCTCATATTGAGAAAAGCCTTTAGTGTAGGCGTTATGTTGAAACGATTGTTTAGACGGAAGTTGAAGCATGGTCTATTTGACAGTTTGTTGACATCAAAACCGTCAGTACACAAGAACGACTGTGTGTAGTCTATCTCTGCCATAGGATTATACCAACCAAAACGGGGTGAAGCCACTATCGAAACATACACATCCTGACTATTATTGAAGTTGACATTGCGTAGAAAAACAATGTCTTTGCCTTGATAGAGTGTGGCTACCCACACCATCGGCTTATCTATATAGTTGTAGCCAGCATTCAACGACAACCAGTCGTACGCCACATTCAAATCAACATTATTTGTTATACATGGACGGAGATAAGGATTTCCCCCCTCATAAGTATAGCGGTTGTCATACTGCACCTCATCTCGCAGACTGTTATAGCTTGGGCGCCGTGTCTTGCAGGTATAGGCAAGTTGCAATGCCCATTTGCCACTGTTCCATGACATAGAAGCAGAAGGAAACCAATCGGAATATCTACGACTCGGCTCAGTCTGCAATCCCCCGAAATAATAATAATCGGACTTTACATACTCGTATCTTACACCTGCATTTGCAGAGAATGCTCTAAACTTCAAACCATACTCAGCAAAGCCGGCTATACTCTGTTCGTTAATCTTTGTATTCGATGCATCTACATATTGCTCGGCATTGGCATATTCGCCACGAATACGGGATGAAATAAATTCGGAGCCTACACTTAGTGCTCCCTTCCAAACGGGGTAAGACAAAATGAGTTTGGCAGCAGCCATGTCACTATGCTGTCTGTTACGTGTATGTACGTCGCGACTCTCAATATCTGCGCTGCTTTCTTTGATTGACATAGTCCTGCCTTTCTTTTTCCAGAAATAAGTGGCGTTGAAATCCACACCCAATTTACCAATCTTACCCACATAATAGGCGTTAGCATTATGCACCGGACTAAAGCAATCACTTATATTGGTCGCTTCGTTTACGAATGCTGTTTGCACCCCGTCTTCCATTATCTTCTGATAAGAGTCGGTCGTTCCTCCTTTGCCCGAACCATACTGATTCTCATAGCTCAATCCAAATGTATTGTCATCATCTATAGAATAAGCAAAAGCAACCTTTGCGCCAGTTCCCTTTGAGCGATACTTAATCGGTGAAGTCTGTTCTATAAATATATTCTTCGTGCCATTGATTTTGGTAGACAACACATTATCCTCACCGCCTGGTGTCGTTGTTCCCCAAAGTTCGCCAAACACTTCTGCTTTTCCTGTGCGATATGTTGACGATAGGTATTGCGAACCACCCCACCATTTGTTGAACTTTGTAGTAGTATAGTTCTCGCCACTCCATCCTTCGCCTTGACGGCGAATTGTTCTGATACGAATTACTGACTTAATCTCTGCATTGTATTTGGCACCAGGAGCGGTTACAATCTCTACATTCTTAATATTATCCGACTTCAGTTGATGAAGCTCTTTGAGATCGTTCACCTGTCGGTTGTTGATATAAATAAGCGGTGAACCTTTGGCAAACACATTCACCGTTCCATCCGAACTGACATCAACGCGAGGCATTTCGCGCAACACATCAGTTGCAGTACCAATTTTATTAAGCTCTGAGTGCTCTATATCCACAAGCATTCCCTCTTTGCCCAACTTTATATTCTGGCGCATAGCTTTTACCTTCACGCCTTTAAGGTTTATCGTATTCTCATGCAACACGATAGTTCCTATCTTACCTATATTATATGTATTGCTTGTCGTAATATAGCCCACGCAACTAACTCTTACTATCGCCTTTCTGGCTCCGCAGGGAATCACGAACTGGCCGTTCTCATTCGTCACACCGCCATTTATCAATGAAGAATCACGAACATTCAGCAAGGCTACATTGGCGAAATCTACAGGGCGTTTCTTATTGTCGATGATGCGGCCTATCATCTTGGTGGGAGTCTTCTGCGTACACTCCACAAAGATGTTTTCGCCATCTATCGTCATCTTCATCGGATAGAAACCCATGATCTGGCGGATGGCATCCGGAGCAGTTCGCTTCACGATACTCGTGGTAACCGTGAAATCCTCCAGTTCATCATACATAAAGTTGATACGATAATCCTTGGTGCTCTTGGCAAGGATGGTGAGCGCTTCTGACATAGAAGTGTTGCGGAAGCTGCGGGTGATGCGTTGGGCATAGATGGTCTGAAGAGAAAGGCTCATCAAACCTGCCAGCAGCATGATATATCTTAATCTTTTCATCTTATTCCACGATTAAAGTTTGACCTTCATGACGAATATTCACTTTCTCGAAATGATTCAACAGTTCGATGATATCATCCAGACTCATGTTCTTCTCCAGTTGCAGGAAGAGACGGATATGGCGAGCCGAGTCGTTCTGATAAGTTACCTGGAGATGGAAATGCCCGGCAATAGGAGTCAGGATATTCTGAAGCTCAGCGTTTTCGTAAACCAATGGGAGCTGGGCAAGACTTGCAGAATCTGTCTTTTCTTCTATGTTGGATTTCTGAGGAGCAGAAACCTGCTGGATAGAATCCTTTCGGGATGACACGAGTTCGGTATTGTGCTTATCTGATGCCTGATGAGAACGGGTTACCAGATGAATGGCTGCAAAGGTGATGCCGGAGACGACAAGGACGGCTGCAACGGCAGCCACCTTTCTCATCGGGCGCCAGAGAGGAAACAACTTGGCGGTTTGCTGGGTTTCTGCATTCTGACTCATCTCTTCTTTCTGCTGCTTTTCTTCTTTCTGCTGCTTTTCTTCTTTCTGCTTCATCTCATCTTTCAGCTTCTCCCATTCTGCATCAATAGAAGGCATCTTCAGCTTTTCCTTTGACTTGGCGAAATCCAGAGACTGTCGGGTCTCTACCAACTGCTGATAGAGTTCGTTCACTTCCTCTTCGCCCAAAAGTTCATCCTTCTGGGTTTCGGAATACTTTTCGGGATGCTCCAGGAGATCGAGGAGCATATCCCATTTCTGAGAATCCATCTTCTGAGGATTTATGTCAGATAATTCATGTTTCATTTTCTTTTCCTTTCTTCATTTTAGGGTTATTGTATAAGCGGATTGCAAATCCGCAAAATAAAGAGGTCGAACCTTTTTTAACGACGGATTGCAAATCCGTCGGAACACCTGGCGGAGGACTTTCTTGCGGCAAAGACTATCTTGTCGGAACGACTGGCGGATTATTTTCCTTTCAACTTTTCTCTGAGCGTTCGCAAACCTTTTACGATATGCTTGTTCACTGCCGAGACGCTGATGCCCAGTTCCTCCGCCGTATCCTTATACGACATTCCTTCCCGATAGCACAATCGGATGACGGAAGCAGTCTGGTCGGTCAGGTCATGGTCGATGCAATCCACGGCACCCTGCCATCGCTCTTCCAGGCGAGAAGGTTCTTCCTCCGTCAATTTCTCTTCCGAGAGAGGGAGAAGCCGTTTCAGTCGTTCATCTCTCTTCTTTCTGGCTATAAGATTGATGCAGGCATTCTTCACGCTCCGCATCAGGTAAGCCCGGTCTGGAACCAGCTGTTTATCCCACAATCTGGAGAACACATCGCTCACCACATCCCTCGCCTCCTCATTATCATGGAGCAAGGCAAAGGCGAAGCGATACATCTGCTCGTAATGGTCGTGGAACAGCCGTTCCATCCGCTGTTCATTTTCTTCTGTCATCACGTCATTTTCTTCTTGTTTCTACTCTTATATACAAGCTTTCCTGAAATCAATTACCCTTAAAATGAAGAAATCTTCTACTTTTTTCGAAAAACCTATGCAAAGATAATAAAAAACTAGAAAAAAGCTTGCTCTTTCGAATAAAAAGTGTCTCTTTGCAGCTAAGAAACAACATCATTACAATATGGGTAAACGAGCCATTATAGAGAACGTGATAAAATCTTAGTATATGAGAGAACGAAGTAGAGATAAAAACCGCTTAGAGCACATGCTCAGAAGAAGTAAGATTTTAGAAGAACGCCGCAAACATGTTGATCCTGAGATTCGCAAGTCTGTAGATTTGTCTTTCCAAATCGTAGATAGGATACATGACATTCTGGTTTCTAAAGGGATGAAGCAGAAAGACCTAGCCCTTCTACTCGGAAAACGGGAAGCGGAAATAAGCAAATGGATGCGGGGAACACATAATTTTACAATAGACACTCTTGTATCTATTGAGGATGCTCTCCAAGCTCCTATATTAAATGTCGTCCATCAGGATTTAGAAATATGTGTATGATTTTTTATCGGTCAAGCAAAGAGCAAACCAATATGGTTTTGCCTTCGCTTGACCGATTGCCATATATTTGTTGTTGTATTAAGAGAGTTTCTTCCTAACAAAAACTACAAGCGACTCTTTTCTTCATTGCCGGCTCCCGTACCCTTATACTTACTGCGCTTGGCATTGAAATTATACGTAACCTGCAAGGAGATGTTGCGTGTGTAGTTGTAGCAGTCTTTTATAGTACCCGCTCCCAGTCCGTACATCGTCCAACGTTCCTTTGTAGTCTTGAAGATGTCATTTGCAGAAAGATAAATGATCCATGTGCGATTGGCAAACGACTTGTCGAACCGCAGATCGACGCTGTAATTACTCTTCCTCATAAGAAATCCATCTGCATTGGGGGTTTCTGCATTCAGGCTGATAGCCGCGTTCATGGTTTCTGAAAGAGCGAAATTATTGTCGAGCAAGCACAACAGCAAAGGTCTGCTTAATGCCTTGCTGGCACCATACTTCCTGGTATCGAAGAACTGCTGTTTATAATAGAATCCCCACCTAGGACGGAAGATGCCAAGCTTTGGCGAAACATTGACAGAAGCATAAAGCAGCTGCTTATGGTCGAAATTCAACGACGTACTATAAGCAAATTCCTTTCCAGGATAGATATACTTGGTCCACTCTATCACATCCATCAGATATTTATACCCTGTGGAAACATTCAGCCACTTATATGTCATCATTGCCTCTACATTGAACACCTTCTCCGGTTGCAAGGTAGGATTTCCGCCTTCATAAAGGAAACGGTTGTCAAACTGCATGAAGTTGCCTAACTGTCGATAACTTGGACGATTTATTTTCTCGTTGACATTCAACTGCCAATTCCAGTTACCTTTGTTCCATGACAAGCTGAGGTTAGGAAAGAAGTTGCTGTATCTTCTGCTCACATCATCCTGCTTGACTCCACCAGAGAAATAGTCGCGAATGATATTCTCGTAACGCACACCAAGACCAATGGTCCACTTGCTGAGGGACAGTCCATATTGTGCAAAGCCAGCAACATTTCTTTCATGGATATCCGTCTCTGTAGATGGCACCAACTGCTCTTCATTCAGGAACGTTCCATGAGAGTCGGTCTTCGACAGCTCTGTTCCTAAAGAAACATTTCCTTTCCACAGAGGAATATTCACAACCAACTTGCCTGCCCACATATCGCTATTCTGACGATTGCTTGAGTGTACCTCCTGATTGCCCAACTCCTTGCTGCTTTCAATAATCTCGTCACTACGTCTGTTATTGACCGTATAGTATGTGGCGTTGAAATCGATGCCTACCTGTCCTATCTTTCCCACATAATAGATTTCTGCCTCATGTGAACCAAGGTGAGGCTTTCCAACCTCATTCTGCTCAATGCTGCCCTGTGCCACACCGTTCAGAAATACATTCTGTTGGCTACTACCTTTCGTCCTGCCATTCAACATGCCATAGTAGCGATAAGAGCCACCAATGGAATTGCTGTCGTTGAGCGAATAGTCGGCTGAGAGTTTTTCCGACAAGAAGCGGTTATTGGTATCCGAATTAAAATGCTGGTCGTTGTGATAATGCTTGTCGGGCAAATTGATATCGGTGTTCAGAAGATTATCCTCACCAAAATGAGAGTCCCCCGTCCATAAACTATTGGCTATCTCGAATTTCTTGGTCTGATACCGGGCGCTGACAAGCTCGTAATCCGACATCCATTTGTTGTATTTACCAAAAGCATCTGCACGCAAGCTGAACCCATTGGCACGCCGCTCTTTGGTGCGGATACGAATTACCGACTCTACCTCCGCATCATATTCTGCTCCAGGACTTGTTATCACCGAAATCGACTTGATGTTGTCGGGAGTGATGTTTACAATCTCATTATTGTCATTCACACGCTTGTTGTTGATATAGACAATCGGTGTGCCTTTACCAAACACGGATATCTTTTGTCCATCAACAGAGACACGTGGCAACAGATTCAGGACATCAAAAGTGTTTGCCATCTTAGAAAGCAAGGTATGCTCTACGGCAACCTCCACTCCTCCAGGCGACATTTTATACTGAGGTCTTTCACCCTTCACTACAACTCCCTTGATAATCATCGTTTCAGGCTGCAATTTGATGATTCCCATTTCCGGATTGCCGTATATACGGTTGATTGTCTTATAACCAACGTATGTGATACGGGCTAACACCTTCCGGGAATTACAAGGAATGACAAAACTTCCATTCTCATTACTCACACCATGTCCTACGATCGTAGAATCAATGGGCGACAACAAGGTTATATTTGCATATTCGGCAGCATTGCCACTCTCATCTATAATACGTCCCTTATAACGAAGTGTTGTCTTCTGCGCACACTCCACCATGATATTATCCTCCATCTGCGTCATCCTGATGGGATAGAATCCTATCAGCTGCATGATGGCATCTGGAACACTCTGGTTTCTGATGCTCTTGGTCACCCTGAAATCCTCCAGTTCATCATACACGAAGTTGATGGTGTACTTATGCTGGCGGGCATTCAAATCCTTCAACGCCGCAGAGAACGACACATTATTATATTGTCGGGTGATACGCTGGGCATAAGACTGCTGAACCCCAAACAGCAGGAAGAGAAGAAGAAGAAGCTCTCTGATAAGCTTGCCGCTAACGGGCATTGGTTTCCAAAAATCTCTCATAAATATATCCTCCTATCTTATTTCACCAACAATGTTCCGTCAATATACTCTATCTGTATGCGGTCGAAAGCATTCAAAATCTCCAGGTTCTGCTCCAAAGTCTTCGTCTTGTTCCAGTTGAAGAAGAGACGGATGTGCTGGGCACCGGCATCCACATACTCCACCTTGACATGATAGAAACCGGATAGCTGAGCCAGGATGGTTCCCAATTCAGCATCATCAAACACCACCGGCTTCATATCAAGCGAATCCTTGTTCTCTGCTGTTGCAACACGAAGACTGTCATTCGCAAGCACCCGGGTTGTTGCCAGCTGTTCTGTCGCAGCCTTGTTATCCGCTGCCTGATCAGAAGCCGGGAACCCCAACCAGCCATTGTGAATCGCAGCCAAGGCTACCCCCGAAAGGAAGATGATGCCAACGATGGATGCAGCAATCTTCATCCGGTTGCGATAAGCGCCCTTGGATTTGCCAGCATCTATCGCCAACTTATCCTCGTGATGAGCCTGAACAAACTCCTTCCAAGCCTCATCCACATCCACCTCCTTCGGATTGGCTTTCTTGCCAGCCATTCTCGCCATCGCCAATTCATGGAAGAACTCCTTCACTTCCTCATCGGCAAGCAGGCGCTCCACCTGCTCGTCGGTATATTTCTCGGGATGCTCCTGCATGTCAAAGAGCATCATCCGCTTTTCTTCTTTACTCATGTTTGTCATTGTCTTGCTCATTTAAATTGTTTCTTAATCCAGTCCATCGCCTTCGAGAGATGGTTGAATACCGTCACCTTGCTCACTCCCACTTCATCAGCCACCTCCTGATAAGATTTCTCCTGAAGATAGCGCAGACGGAAAATAAGTTGCCGGATAGGCGGTTCCAGGTCTTCGATGAGAAGCAGCAGCCGGTCGAGCCGTTCATCGGTCTCTTCTGAGAGAATCACGTCGGAATCATCCAGCAGCAGCTTCGCCACCCTTTCCTTCACGCTCTTATGAGCTATCAGATTGAGACAGCGGTTGCGTACGCTCCGCATCAAGTAACCTTCCTCACTCCCAGGCACCAGAACCACATCATCGGCAAGAATCTGGGCGAATACTTCGCTCACCACATCCTTGCTCTCGTCATCATCCGAAAGAATGCATCTGGCCAGATTGTACATCTTCGCGTAATGCTGACGGAATAACTGTTCTATGTCCTTTTTTCTGTTCATATACTATCTATACAGTTGAGCCAAGCGAAAAACTAAGCAAAACATCAACTTTTTTGTTTTTTCCTTTAAATCCGAATCGAAATCACCAAGAATCTCCCCGGTTTGGAATGCAAAAGTACACAATCTATCGGAGATAGAAGACAAATGGTAAGGATAAATCGATTTTCAGTTGATTTATTTGTTCATTCCAACATTTTTTAGTACTTTTGCCCACCAAATTACGAACAAGTAAATAAGCTTGGTATAAAATAGGTATTACCAAGATAAAATAAAGAATAGATTAGATAAAGGAGAATAAGATTATGTCAACGATTATTTATCCATCACCGATATTCGGTCCGGTAAACTCCCGCCGTCTGGGAGTTTCACTGGGCATCAACCTCATGCCATCTGATGGCAAGGTCTGTTCATTCGACTGCGTTTATTGCGAATGCGGATTCAACGCCGACTTCCGTCCTAAGAAGAAGCGCCCTACCCGCGAGGAGGTAAGAGAAGGACTGGAGAAGGTTCTGAAAGAGCGCCACGACAACAACCAGCCTCTGGATGACATCACCTTCGCAGGAAACGGTGAACCTACGGGACACCCTGACTTCAAGGGAATCGTGGAAGATACGATGGAACTCTGCAAGAAATATTTCCCTGAAGCACAAGTATCCGTACTCAGCAACGCCACCTATATATATAAGGAGGAAGTGAGAGAGGCGCTGATGCTCGTGGATAACAACATTCTGAAACTGGATACCGTGGATATGGATTACATCAAGAAGCTGGACCGCCCTCAGCAGCCTAACTACGACGTGAAGGATGTGATCAAATATCTGAAGATGTTCAAGGGGCACGTCATCATCCAGACCATGTTCCTGAGAGGTGACGGTTTGGACAATACTAGCGAGCATTTCGTAGCTCCTTGGCTGGAGGCAGTGAAAGACATCCAGCCTCAGCAGGTAATGGTTTATACCATCGCCCGTGAAACACCAGACAAGTTGCTGGAAAAGGCGCCAAAGGAAGTACTCGATGCCATCAAGGAGCGTGTGGAGGCACTGGGCATCAAGTGTACAGCCAGCTATTAAGAGATAATCAGGATAAGAAAGAAAAGCAAGTAGAAAAAAGAAAGAATGAAAGCGAAAAGTAATATCCTTATTATCAGCGACATGTGTGGCTACGGAAAGGTATCGGCCGCAGTTCAGATGCCTATCCTCTCTTATATGGGACTCGACGTGTTCAATCTGCCAACCATGCTCATCAGCAACACCTTCCCATACGGCAAGTATGCCATTCTGGAATGCACTTCGTATATCGAGGAAGCCTTGCAGAAGTGGAACGAACTGGGCATTCACTTCGATGCCATCACCACGGGTTTCATGGCTTCGGAGCGTCAGGCTAAGCTGGTGGCAAGTTATTGCAGAGAACAGGCAGCACTGGGCACTGACATCTATGTGGATCCCGTGATGGGCGATTACGGCAAGCTCTATGGTGGAGCCAGTGAGAGCACCGTGAGATGCATGAAGGAGATGCTGAGCGTATCGCATCTCTGTTTTCCCAACTATACCGAGGCTTGTCTGCTGACGAATTCGGAATACAAGGAAGAGGGAATCTCGGAGAAGGAAGCCTATGAACTGATAGATAAACTGAGAGCCATCGGTTCCCACTCCGTGCTCATCACCTCGTGCATCGTAGAGGGTCAGCATGCCGTGGTAGGTTTCAATCATCTTACAGAAGAGTATTTCCTCCTGCCCTACGAAGAAATCCCTGTTCAGTTCCCGGGCACCGGCGACATCTTCTCCAGCATCATCGTGGGCAGACTGAAGGATGGCGATCATCTCCGCCATGCCACCCGCATCGCCATGGATACCCTGCGCAACTGGATAGACATCAACAAGGATGACAAGGACAAGAACCGCGGAATTCCTATAGAAAGACATCTGGGGGACTTGTAGAAGAAATTGAAAGGTAAAAAAACAAGGAATTGATAAAGAGGAAAAAGGGGAACCTGCAAAAACAGATTCCCCATTTTTTATAGTCGATTGATAATAGAGTTATCATTCTGAATCTGACCTTTACGAGCCTTATACTTATTGTGGAAGCTATAAGTCAATGTCAGGCTATAACGGGAGTATGCCTTCTGATAGAACTCATAGTCGAGGACTGGATTGAGCTGATAGCCTTTCTGACGAAGCGTATGGAAGACATCAAATACGCTGAAACCCAGCGACAAGGCATCCTTCAAGAATGTTCGATTATACCCTAAACACACGTAGCCAAGAGGATGACTTTTATAGTTAGCATCTATCGTACTTGTAGAATAATTTCCCTCCACAGAAAAACTACCTATCTTCTTGAAGGTGAGGTAATTGACGCAATTGCCTCTTACCACCCAAATGTGCTTTACATTATAACTCTTTGGAATATCGTCATAATAGCCAGCCAACCCCATGTTGAGATTCCACCAAGGCAAGATTTTCCCATTGAAAGCATAATCAGCCCCCACGATGGTCTCTGAGCCAAAATTGGTTATATCACGATAAGTCTTGTCACCAATCGTCTCAAAATACTCAGCTATCACATCTTTCCTATGCTTATACGAGAAAGACAGAGAATGGTTACCATGCGTCAACTCCCATATAAGGGAGTTACTGATAGATGGCTGCACATTCGGATTGCCAGTTGTATAAAGAACGGCAGAAATACGTTCCTTGTTATTGGTAAGATCACCAAACGAAGGACGGTTGATACTGCTGCTATATGTAAGACTCATACTACTCTTGTCATTGAACTTATAAGACAAGTATGCATAAGGAAACCAATTGGTATATCGCTTATCCACCTCTGTTTTATCAGTCAAGCGATTGATGCCCTTCTGCCAAGTATTCTCCATTCGCATACTCAGATAAGCAAACACCTTCTCTCCAAAGTTCTTCGACAACCCGAGATAAGCAGCCGCAACCTGTTCCTGATACTTCCAATCGCTTGAAGTCAAATATCCCTCCACGAGATTGTTCCTGATGTTCAATCCTGTGGTTCTGATATTATTCTCATATTTAGAACCTAAGCGAAGCGCCAAACTGCTAGGGAAATTATAACGGAAATCCGTCTGCAAACTTCCTGTATTGGCATTCGAGGTTGATTGATTATACTCATCCGTATGCAAAGGCTCATAATCTTCATAAGATGCCACGAAACTATTTCCCTTGTTGGCATACTTATAATTATAGTTGCCTAACACCTTTAAATAACTGTCTTTCTCATCTATTTTCCAATTGTAAGAAAGCACCGCATTCAGATAATCCGTTTTATTATGGTCGTTCATATCAGAAACACCTTGATACGTCATCTTATTGGCATCAGTAAACTTACAGCAACCACCTGCGCTAACAGCATGCCTCTTATTGATATTTCCATTCAGCTCTGCACCCAATAGATGATGATGCTTCTTATCAATGGCGTAGATACTACCCACACGATAGAAATATAACTTTTGTCTATTATCGTACGTTTGAGCAACAAGATGATGGGTATCTGTCTCCATAAAATGATGTTGCGTCTCACCATATAGGGCATTTCTTGCCCAGATATAATAAGTAGAGGCATAAACATTCCAACGCTCCGTTCCCAAGTTAAGATTCAATAATGGATAATAGGAATAAAACTTACTTGATTCTGGGCTTAGATTTCCCACATATCCCGTGATACTTCCATTAAAACCAGCCCGAATCCTTGTTCTAATATGAACAATGCCACCCTTAATGTCGGCATCATGCTCAGCACCATGCGTATCTTGTATCTCAATGCTTTGGATATCATCAGCCTTGATGCTTGAAAGGAAAGACTTCTGTTCCGTTCCTGCCAGTTTTCTGTCATTTACGAAAATGGTTGCCTCTGTATTATTCACCTTGATATTCACTCCTCCGGAAGCATCATCCTGCACCATCACCTTTGGAGCATACTTCAACACATCCGTGGCATTCATAGCCCCGATATTCTTCAGTTCACTCACATTGAAAACGGTCTTGTCTTCCTTGCGTTGGAACAAAGGCTTGTAGGCTTTCACCACCACCTTATTTAATGTATAGGCATCACGGAACAACCGGATACTGCCCATCTTGCCCACATTCACCCGTTTATACTGGGTCTTGTAGCCAACATAGGAGAAACGGGCGATGACCTGCTTCTGATGAACAGGAATCACGAAGTCGCCAGAAAGATTGCTCACACCCCCATTCACATAGCTGGAATCCCTGACATCCAGAAGAGCGATGTTGACAAATTCCATCGGTGCGCCCTTATCATCCAACACCCTTCCTATCAGCTTCTGGGGTTCCTTCTGGACACACTCGAAATAGATCTCATCCTTGTCGAAGGTGGCACGGATGGGATAAAAGCCAATTACCTGGGTTACGATATCACGGACATCCTTGTTCTTGAAAGAAGTACTGACGGTGAAATCCTCCAACTCATCGTAGATAAAATTGATTTTATATTGGGTTTGAGCCTTGTCTAGCCAGACCAAGACCTTACTGAACGAAGCCTTGTCGAAAGTATGCGACAAGCGTTGTGCATAGCCTGCCATAAGCGCCATACACAGAAATATCATAAATATGATTCTCTTCATAGTTTCTCTCTTTTTCACAGTTCCTGTCGGATAGGAACAAATCATGCGTATTTACTCTACAATCAACACCTGATTAGCCTCATCAAAGGAAAGATGTACCTTATCAAAGTGATTGATCTTGTCTATGATATCTTGCAGGGAATCCTTGCTATCCCATTGCAGATAAAAACGGATATGTGCTGCTGCCTGGTTGCGGTACTCCACCTTTACCTGCATCTTGTCGGCAATATACTCCAAGATGCCAGACAACTCAATATCCTCAAAGACAACAGGGGCTTTTTGGGTTGGTTCTATCTTCAGCCAGGCGTCATCTACCGCAACCTTTGCCTTCTGTTTTTGCGGTGTCTTCACGCTATCTGTCACCAAAGCCGTCTCGTTCTTTTCTGCACGGTTCACAATATGATAAGCCGCATACGAAATGCCCGAAAGCATCAGCAATCCCACAAAGGCGGCTACTATCTTCAACCAGGAAGATTGCCCTATCGGATGATACGCTTTTTCGGAAATATCCAAAGCCTCATCCCCTTGCTTGGAATCAGTATCAGCAAACTTTGCCTCAAACTCCTTCCAAGCTTTGTCCACATCCACAGAGTCTTTCGCCTTCTCATAGGCAAAAGCCCGCTTCAGCAGAACTAACTGATCGTCATTACTCTTGTTGGTCATAACTCTGAATCTTTAAATTGTTCTTTAATCATTTTCGTAATGTTGGAAAGATGTTTCCAGACTGCCACTCGGCTGATACCCAGTTCCTCTCCTATCTCTCCATACTTCATCCCTCCCAGGAATCGCATCTTGAAAATGCACTGCTGTTGTGGGGTGAGATGGGTCTTGGCAAAATGCAGCATCTGCTCCAACCGGAGTTCATCTTCTTCTGGAGATGCAGCCATCTGTTGTTCGCTGGCATAAAGCATAGCGATACGCTGCCGGTTCGTTTTTTGTGAAATGCGCTTGAGGCAACTGTTTCGAACACTCGTTAGCAGATAGTGCTCGATGGTATCTGGCAACAATACGGTATCAGATTCGAGCAATCGTTCAAAGATGTCGCTAACCACATCCTTGCTCTCTTGCTCATCGTAGAGGATGCTGACAGCCATCCCATACATCCGCCCGTAATACTGCCTGAACAGTGTTGATATTTCTTTCTTTTCCATCACGATTTTTACTAGCTATTACCCTCGAGTAGAGAAAATGCTAACCTATGAATCCAATTTTTTTTGCAAAAGTACTCATTTTATCCTAAAAAAGAAAAGATAAAGAGGATATTTATTTTGCTGTTTCAAATATTGCACTTGATTATTTGCATATATCAAATAATAATTGTAAATTTGCGGTGGAAATATAAACTTCGAAGATTATGGCAAAGGAAAGAATCTATCCGGTAGGAGTGCAAACCTTCAGCGACATTATAGAGGAAGGTATGATCTATGTAGATAAAACCGCCCTCATTTACAATATGGCAAAGAAATACAAATATGTGTTTCTTAGCCGTCCACGCCGTTTTGGTAAGTCCCTGCTAAGCAGTACGCTGCGCTCTTACTTTGAAGGAAAGAAAGAGCTTTTCAAAGGACTCGCTATCGAAACTTTGGAGAAAGAATGGACAGAATATCCTGTACTCCATTTCGATCTGTCAACCTTCAAGAACTGCGATTTATCTCTCTTTCCTGAAAAATTCGACATGCAATTACGCAGGTTCGAAAAGCAATTCGGAATAGAAGATATGAGGAAAAGTGCCGGCAACAGATTAACCCAGCTCATAGAACAGGCAGAATCAATGACCGGCAGAAAAGTCGTTATCATTATTGACGAATACGATACTCCTCTACTTGATGTGTTGCATGATGAGACCAAACTGGAAGCTGTAAGAACTATCATGCAGGAGTTTTATGCGCCTATTAAAGCCAACAGTTCGCATATTCATTTTGCCTTTATCACGGGAATCACAAAATTCTCTCAACTCAGCATCTTCAGCACCATCAATAATCTTACCAACATCAGTATGGATCCGGAGTTTTCTACCATCTGCGGCATCACCAAGGATGAACTGGACACCGTTCTGAAAGAAGATATTGCTTTGCTGGCTAGCAAAAATCATGTATCATACAAAAGAATGAGAGAATTGCTAAGAGAAAACTATGATGGTTACCACTTCAGCCGGGAAGGTGAAGATATCTTCAATCCATACAGTCTCATGAGAAGTTTTGCGGCAGGATTCATCGACAACTACTGGTATGCTTCGGGTACATCAACCTACCTGATTCATCAGATGCAACATTTCCATACAGATGTCACAACACTTGACGATATGTTTGCCTTTTCCTCATCCTTCGACCGTCCTACGGAAAAGATGAGCGATGCCTTGCCTTTGCTCTACCAAAGCGGCTATCTTACCATCAAAAAGTATGACCCGCTGAGCAATGGATATTATCTAGGCATTCCTAACAAAGAGGTAAGGGCAGGATTAATGGAAATACTCCTACAATAAATATAAATGGAAAAGAAAGAAACAAATACACTCAGTATATTTCAGCGCCCGGTATGGGTAAGCCTGTTCGCCCTTACGGCTGCTATCTCGTGGGGATGGGCTTACCCATTGATAAAAATGGGAATGGAGGAATATCAGATTACAGCAGACATGACCGGAAGCAAGATGCTTTTTGCAGGCATCCGCTTCTTCATTTCCGGCATCATCATCCTGGCCATCGCCAGAAGCTCGCATCGTAAATTCGGATTCAAAAAGAATGCTGTTCAAGAGAATGTCTGGTTCCTTCTCCTCTATGCACTCCTCAACACCACCCTTCATTATGCTTTCTTCTATTTCGGACTCTCGCATAATGCAGGAGCACGTTCGGCGATACTCAATTCTATGAGCGTCTTCACTGTGGTTATCTTTGCCTGCATCTTCTTCAAGAGCGACAGGATGACGTGGCGAAAGGCTTTAGGCTGCATCATTGGCTTCCTGGGCATCCTTGCCTTGAACCTTGGCGGAAAGGAAAGCGGAAGTTTCACATTCCTGGGCGATGGTATGATTATCCTCAATGCCCTGTGTGGAGCCAGTGCTTCCCTGCTGACCCGAGGCTTGAGCAAGAGGGTGGATGTTTTCGTAGGAACCGGTTATTCGTTGAGCATCGGTGGAGCCTTGCTGGTGATTCCTGCATTGTTAATGGGCGGTTATCTGCCAGTCATCAGCCTCTGGGGCATCACTATCCTTCTGCTGCTCATTGCCATCTCAACCATCAGTTTCGCTCTCTACAACAAATTATTGACCTGCAATCCCGTAGGAAAGGTAGCGATATACAATTCGCTCATCCCCGTAGTAGGAGCCATCACCTCCTGTCTCTGTCTTGGCGAAACCTTCTACTGGAAGTATCTGATAGCAGGCGCATTGGCTACTGCCGGAATTTATATCATCAATAAAGGGAAGAAATAAATTCCGGCTGTTGCCCATGCAACCCATATAGAAAGCAAAGCCAACTTTCCTAAAAGCGAAAAATATGGCTGACATGAGTCTGACATTTATCAATTAACGAATATTATATCTAGTTTTATACCATCTTTCATAGAATTTCAGTACTTTTGCATTTGAATCTTTAAACAGTATATCATTTAAACAGAATAGATAATATGAAACTGAAAGCATATCATTCCATCCTCATCTTCGCCATCCTTGTGATGTCTGCAGCATTCTCCAGTGTGAGCAACTACCGCAAGGCACAGTATGCCATTGTACAAGATATGAACAAAGCTTTGGCTCTGACTCTTCAGGAAAATAAATATCAATGGATTACGCCTGATACCATCCAGAGCTACCGCTCACATCTCAGCATCGACCTGCTGAAATCGACCAGTAATCTCTGCTATGTGATGGAAGACAGAAGAAGAGGCAAGAACAAATCCCAGTTGGTAAATAGCGCCAACCTGCTCAGCAGCAAAGAGATGCTTCTCAACGAGCATTCTATCCAAAGTTATGCTAACTGTTCGATGGCAGATGTTTTGAGTATGAGCAACCAGCGGACACCTTTGACGCTTACTATCATGGCTATGATTTGGGCAATTGCATCGCTATACTATCATCGCAGAAAACAACCCTGGAATCATGAGGCCGATATGTTCGGCACCATGTGCTATTCTCAAAACGAGGATTCCTTCTACAATCAGGAAAACGGACAAGCCATCAAGTTTACTCCGATGCAGCATCAGCTGATGCAACTCTTCTTCAACAATACGCATCATCAACTCTCCAAACAGGAGATTTGTGATGCTCTTTGGCCCAAGAAACCGGATGCCAGCGAAACGCTCTATACCTTGATTCGCCGTATCAAACCGGTGATTGAGCAGAATAGCAACCTCATGATTGAATCGGAAAGAGGCAAGTCTTACCGACTGATTATCAGATAAGTTCAGAAATGTCAGCCAAATGTCATACTTATTATTTGGCAGTTTCCCATCTTCTTCATACCTTTGCAGCTAAAATACAAAAGAAGCAAAGATATGAAGAAGATTTTTTTGATAGCAGTTGTCTTGCTGATGATGATAAACTTCATCATCAACTATCACCATGAGGTTACGAAAGAGAAGCATACACCGATGGCGGATTTCAAAACCAAGGTAGAGATGGCGCCCATGAAGGAATACAATGATCCGGACTTCGGCTACGTTGTCAAATATCCTTGCTTCTTCCAGCAGGAGGATACTTCGGTATCGGGATACCAGGGCTATGCCCGCTTCTCATTCACCAATCATGCCAACATCATCCTGGAGAGTTACGTTACCCCCAACTATAGCAACACCCTCCAGGCTTGTGCCGATTCTCTAGCCCAGAAGCTTCATTCGGAGCGGACGATGCAGGCATCGAATAAAGCATTCATCCTCTCCGGTCCTGTCTATGAAAACGGAGTAAGAGTAGATGGCTACAGTCATTACGATAAATTCATCAAAAGTGGCAGAATACTCTTCGTCTATTCCCTCACCTATCCCGACAGCTACAAGCCAGCCATGCCCCGACTGTTCAAACTCATAGACGACTGGAAGGTTTTAGGGGCATATTAATCTGCCTTGAAGATATCCTCACGAGCCTCTTAGGATTGTATAAAAACAGCTTTCAAAGAAGATAAAAGCGCTTGATTATTTGCATATATCAAATAATAATTGTACATTTGCGGTGGAAATATAAACATCGAAGATTATGTCAATATTCAGTCGCTTCTTTGGAAGGAAGAACAATCTCACCATAAGCTCTGACATCAAGAAGAAAGATGCCAGAAGCAGAAATATTGCCTTCGTGGATACCGAAGTGGGACTGAAAGACCATAAAATACATGATATCGGGGCATTGCGTTATGACGGAGCTACCTTTCACCAAGCATCACAGACGGCACTGAACAAGTTCCTGCAGGAAAGAAAGGTTAACTATATCTGCGGGCATAACCTCATTCATCACGATGCCCACTATCTCCAACTCAACGGCATACTGATAGATACCCTCTATCTCTCCCCACTCCTTTTCCCCAAGCGCCCTTACCATCATCTGATAAAGGACGACAAACTGATGAGCGAGCAGATGAACAATCCTGTCAACGACTGCGAGAAAGCCAAGGAGCTTTTGATGGATGAAATCGCTGTATGGAATCAATTATCAGAAAGAAAGAGGAAAATCTTCACCTTGCTGCTACAGTATGAAGAGGAATTCAGAGGATTCCTGATGTATGTGGAAGCCATCGACACGGATTATACTATATCAGATAACATTATATCAGATAACGCTATATCAGCTGATACCATATCTGATCATGCAATCATAGAAGTTTCAGAATTCATTCTTTCTGAATACAAGAATCATATTTGCGCCCATGCCGACATTCCGGCTCTTGCTGCGCAGTCGCCTTGCGGCTTGGCATACGCCTTGGCCCTCATAGGCACAGACGATTACCAATCTGTTACCCCAGGTTGGGTACTCTGCCATTATCCCGAAGTAGAACATATCATCTATATGCTCTGCCATACCCAATGCACCGATGGCTGCGAGTATTGCAACCGCATGCTCGACATTCATCACAACCTGAAGCAACTCTTCGGCTATGAAGCCTTCCGTACCTATGACGGCGAACCGCTGCAGGAACAGGCATCGCAGGCAGCAGTAGATGGCAAGTCATTATTGGCGATATTTCCTACGGGTGGCGGCAAGTCGCTCACCTTCCAGTTGCCAGCCCTGATGGATGGCAGAACCATACATGGACTCACCGTGGTTATCTCGCCTCTGCAATCATTGATGAAAGACCAGGTAGATAACCTCGCAGACCGTGGCTTCACCGATGCCGTAACCATCAACGGACTCCTCGACCCTATCTCCCGCTCCCTAGCCATCGAACGAGTACAGAGCGGAGATGCCACCTTATTATATATTGCACCAGAGATGTTGCGCTCCAAAACCATCGAGCGCATCCTGATGGCACGGCATGTGGTGAGATTCGTCATTGACGAAGCCCACTGCTTCTCTGCATGGGGACAAGACTTCCGTGTGGATTACCTATACATCGGCAAGTTTATCAAGGAATACCAGGAACGCAAGTTTGGCAAGGACGCCATGGCCCGCAATCATGGTCAAACCCTGATACCCGTATCTTGCTTCACCGCCACTGCAAAACAGAAGGTGGTGCAGGACATCTGCGACTATTTCAAGCATTGGCTGGGCACCGACCTCCAGCTCTTCGCCTCATCAGCCTCACGTACCAACCTGCACTATTCCGTTATCCACGTAGATAGTGACGGCAACAAATACAATCTCCTGCGCTCACTGGTAGAGCAGGCTGATTGCCCTACCATCATCTACGTATCCCGCACCAAGCGAACCCGGGAACTCGCCCAGAAGCTGACCCGTGACGGCATATCCGCCCTGCCCTATAATGGCAAGATGGATGCTGATGAGAAGATACACAATCAGGATGCCTTCATGAGCGATAAGGTTAGAATCATCGTTGCCACCTCCGCCTTCGGCATGGGAGTAGATAAAAGCGATGTGGGGCTGGTTATCCACTACGACATCTCCGACTCTCTGGAGAACTATGTACAGGAGGCTGGACGTGCAGGAAGAGATCCACACCTCAATGCCAAATGCTATGTACTCTATAGCGACGAGGATTTGGACAAGCACTTCATCCTGCTCAACCAAACCAAACTGAGCATCAGTGAGATACAACAGGTATGGAAAGCCATTAAGGATTTTACCAAGCAGCGTCCACACGTAAGCTGTTCGGCGCTGGAGATAGCCCGCCAAGCCGGTTGGGATGACTCGGTATCCGACATAGAAACCCGTGTCCGCACCGCCCTTTCTGCTCTAGAACAGAGCGGATACATAGAGCGTGGCAACAATATTCCGCACGTCTATGCCACAGGTATCACCGTCAAGAACATGGACGAGGCAAGACTGCGCCTCACCGAATCACCCCTGTTCTCGGAAGATGAGATGCAGAATGCCATCCGCATCATCAAGTCGCTCATCACCCAGAAACATATAGCCAAGGCACAGGATAGCGAGGCTGAATCCCGCATCGATTACCTCGCCGACATCCTAGGACTCAGCAAGCGAGACGTCATCTCCTCCGTTGACCGAATGCGACAGGAAGGCATCCTTGCCGATACCCGTGACATCTCTGCCTATCTGCAAGACATCAGCGACAAGCAGCGCAAGCCTCAGCAGATGCTGGAGAACTTCGCCAAACTGGAAAGATACATCCTGGAACATATCCCGGATGAATCGCTGCACATCACATACAAGCAACTCAATGACAATGCCGTACATGACGGCATCAACACTTCAACCGAAAAGAAAATCCGCACACTGCTATACTTCCTGGCAGTGAAGGGATATGCGCACAAGAAGGAAGACGGCGTCCGCAATCTCATCGTAACAAGAGACAAGGACATAGAGACCATCATCAAGCGATTCGAAAGACGAATTGAAGTTTGCCGATTCATTATCGAAAGACTATACAGCCTGGCTGAGGAAATAAATAAAACTATAACAGAAGAGAGCAACAATAGCTCTTCTGTAGAAAAGAATCCTTCTGAAGAAAAAGGTTTAGGAAAAGCCTCTGGCGCAACAGAAAATAGAAAAGAGAAGCCTCTTCAATTCTCGGTAGTCGAACTTCTGAACGATCTGAAATCCAGCAACCAGTCACTCTTCTCCGACTTCTCTTCCCTGCAGTTGGAAGACGTGGAGGAAGCCTTGCTCTATCTCTCCAAGATAGGAGCCATGAAGCTGGAAGGAGGATTCCTGGTGCTTTACAATGCGATGGCAATTAAACGCATCAAGGAACCTCGCCTCCGCTATAAGCAGGAGGATTACCGCATGCTCAATGAATTCTACAAGCAGAAGATTCAACAGATTCACATCGTGGGCGAATATGCCAACCTGATGGTAAGGGATTACGATGCCGCCCTGCAATATGTGCAGGATTACTTCCAGATGGACTACCATTGCTTCATCTCAAAATACTTCAAGGGCAACCGGGAGACTGAGATAGAGCGCAACGTAACACCTTCGAAGTACAAACAACTCTTCGGAATGCTCTCCAAGCGACAGAAGAAAATCATCGACGACCACGAGTCCCGCTGCATCGTAGTCGCTGCCGGTCCTGGCAGCGGCAAGACACGTGTGCTCGTACATAAGCTTGCCTCTCTCCTGCTGCTGGAAGATGTAAAGCACGAGCAACTTCTGATGCTCACTTTCTCGCGTGCAGCCGCTACCGAGTTCAAGCAGCGCCTGATGCAACTCATCGGCAATGCCGCCCATTTCGTAGAAATCAAGACCTTCCATTCCTACTGCTTCGACCTGCTGGGCAGGGTTGGCAATCTGGATGAGGCTGGAGATGTGGTTAAACAAGCCGCAGAAATGATCAACAATGGAGAAGTGGAGCCCAATCGCATCAGCAAGACCGTGCTCGTGATCGACGAAGCGCAAGACATGAGCAAGGATGACTATGCCCTTGTCTCTGCTCTGATGAAAGCCAACGAAGAGATGAGGGTGATAGCCGTAGGCGATGATGACCAGAACATCTATGAGTTTAGGGGGTCCAACTCGCAGTATCTCTATGAATTGACCCAGACAGAACACAGCCGTTTCATCGAGATGACCGAGAATTACCGCAGCCTTCGCCACATCGTGGATACTGCCAACGACTTTGCCCGCAACATCCGCCAACGAATCAAATCTACCCCTATCATCTCCATGAGTCAAGAAGATGGAGAGGTAAGAATCGTGAAACATCCTTACGAGATTCAGGAGAAAAAGGTTTATATGTATCAGCCTATCCTAGAAGACGTTACGCGATTACTAAGAAGTAACACTTCAAAAGAATCCGATGCATCTTCCCGCAAGAAGAACGAAACCATCAGTATCCTTACGCAGACCAATGAGGAGGCTGTCATCATGCTGGCTCTTCTTCACAGTCATGGCATCAAGGCCAAGCTGGTGCAATCAATGGACGGCTTGCGCTTCTGGAATCTGGCAGAGGTAAGATACTTCTTGAAGAAGATAGACCAAGGCATCAAGGAAACGAAATCCCCTATCATCCCAGATGATATTTGGGAAGCAGCCAAGCAGCAGACATTCAAAAAGTATGCCACCAGCCAGGCATTACCATATCTGCGCCGCAGTCTCCAGGTATTTGAGCAGACCAATCGTGCCAAGTACTACAGCGATCTGAGGGAGTTCGTGTTTGAATCATCAGTAGAAGACTTCTGTGACATCTCGAAATCAGACATCGTGGTCAGCACCATCCACAAGGCAAAAGGCCATGAGTTCGACCATGTACTGATGCTCATTACCCATCCCGAACATCCTACTGATGACATACTGCGCCGATACTATGTGGGCATGACCCGTGCTAAGCGTACGCTTGCCATCCACACCAACGGCAATCTCTTCGACAGCCTGAAAAGTGCCCAGCATCTCTATGATGCCCAAGCCTACGATGAGCCCAATGAAATAGCACTTCAGCTCTCACACAAGGATGTAAACCTGGGCTTCTCCAAGCCGCACAAGGATGCTATCCTTTGCCTGAGAAGCGGTATGCCGCTAACCTACCACGACCATTGCCTCTGTCTCCCATCAACAGGCAGAGACATAGCCCAGCTCTCCATCAAGATGAAGGAGAAACTAGGCAAATGGGAGATGAAAGGCTACAAGGTAACCGCTGCCCGAATCCGCTTCATCGTGGCATGGAAGTCAAAGGATGCACCGAGGGATGAGAAGGAATCCGCCATCGTGCTCGCAGATTTGGTAATGAAAAAATAAGGTAAATTCATCAAAAATCTATCACAAAACGCTATTTATCCTTTCTTTTTATACACAAAAGTGTAATTCTTAAGCCACACTCTTGAGAAATACACTTTTGTGTCAAAGGCTTTTTCCTATAAAGCTATACTTTTGCAGCAGAAAAATAAAAAAAAACAAGCAAAACTGTAGCAATATGAAGGAAAAAGTAATTTTTACCACAGCGTTGTGCCTCTCGGCTATGACTCCGATGATGGCGCAGAATATCACCGGCAAGGTGATGAATACCAAGGGAGAACCTTTGGCGTTTGCCAATGTAGTATTATTGAATAGAACAGACTCGGCTTTCATCAAGGGCGCAGTGAGTGGAAAGGATGGCAGCTTTGTCATCGACTCTTCCTGCAACGGCGGAATCATCAAGGTGACATCCGTAGGCTATAAGACAATCTGCAAGGATTGCACAGGTGAGAATGTGGGCATTATCAAGATGGAAGAAGACAGCAAGATGCTCGGCGAAGTTGTCGTGAAGTCATCCCTGCCTAAGACTATCCTGAAGAATGGCGGAATGACGACAACCGTTGTGGGATCCGTACTTGAGAAGGCAGGTACCATGGAGCACCTGCTCGACCGCATCCCTAACGTTTCTGCCCAGAATGGCAGCATCAAGGTATTCGGTCGTGGCGAACCTGTTATCTATATCAATGGACGACAGATGAGAGACAAGAGCGAGCTGGACCGTTTGCATTCCGACAACATCAAGTCGGTGGAAGTCATCACTAACCCTGGTGCTCGTTATGCAGCCAGCACCAAGGCGGTCATCCGTATCACAACGAAGAAGATACAGGGCGAAGGATTCGGATTCGATGCGAAGACTACTGGTGAATATGATGAAAAGAAAAACTTCGGCGGGTTTAGCCAATTGAATATGAGCTATCGCAAGAATGGCTTAGAGCTGGGCGCATACGCCTTTGGAGCAAGACAATACCAGCCAGACAATAAAGACTTACAGCAGAAGACTTATCTTGACAAGACGTGGAACCAGAAAAGTGAGATAAGACAAGTAGGTATTATCAATAGTTCGTTAATAATTCAATAATGTGCTAAGCAGCTATACGCTGTAAGCACG
>OMAP01000020.1_pt1 | contig 56578 bp, 51 predicted proteins | sample 1644691 | NCBI WGS metagenome assembly OMAP01 (sample SAMEA103958141, study PRJEB25191) | human gut metagenome | biome: human-associated habitat [ENVO:00009003]; feature: intestine environment [ENVO:2100002]; material: feces | place: Germany | collected 2013/2015 | reverse complement strand
ATGACCACACTGGTCAGACTGGATTCAAAATATGCTCCTTTTTAAAGTGGGCTCAGTCTTTTTATATGTTGCTTTTATAAATGTTGTTTTATTAGACTTCTGATTTTTCCTCCAGTTCTATCTCTAGGATGGATTGGGTGTCGGGGGTGATTCTGCAGTGTTCTGATGTTCTTTCTCCGATGAGCCAGATGATTTCTCCTGTCTTGTCGGTCAGTACATGTTGGCTCATTTTCTCCATATAGTTTCGCTTGCGGTCTGTCAGATAGTCGCTTATCAGCTTCGTTCCCTTCATGCCGAAAGGTTTGAATCTGTCGCCTTGCTGGGTGAGTCGATAGGTGAGCGGGAAACTTACCTGATTGGCATCCAGGGTGATGCGATGGCTTTCCTTGCTTGGCGTAAAGTCGGCTGTGCGAGGGTAGCGGCGGATTCTGATTCTCGTGTTTCCGGCAAAACTGTAATTTCCTTCTTCCGGAAGGCGGAAAGCTTTTTCTTTCTGCAGGTTATCCATTTCTTTCTGAGGTGTGATAAGCAGCTTTTCGCGGTCGATGCAAAGTATGTATTCGTTGCTTTTCCAAATCTTGCCTATTCCACCGTCCTGGCTGTTCATACTTTCTATGATGCCGTCGATGGTATCACCATGAAAACCATAGCTGCCGATTAGCTGATGGAGCATGAACTCCGGACTTGCCGCCTGCATCACGAGTTGCTTGCCGATGGTTATGGTATTGCCGGAATCATCGGGCTGCGATGGTACTTCCACAGCGTCATCGAGCATCATCTTAGCCTGTCTGAGGTATCTGGCCGATTGGGCGATGTTCTCCCTGGCAGCAGGGTTCAGCGTTTCCAACAGCGGAATCACGTGATGGCGAATCTTGTTGCGCAGGGCATCATCCTCCAGGTTGGTGGAGTCGGTGACGTAGTCTTGCCCCTTTTCTGCGAGATAGTCCAGGACGTCCTGTCGGCTGATGCAGAGTAGGGGGCGCAGGATGTTTCCGTTTTTGGGAGCAATGGCAGCGAGTCCATCCACCCCCGAACCTCTCAGCAGATTGAGCAGTAGCGTTTCTACATTGTCATCTCTGTGATGTGCCACGCAGATGCCGTCGGCTTCAATGTCTCGGGCGAGTTGAGCGAAATAGCGGTAGCGCAGATCCCTGGCAGCCATCTCGATACTCACCTTGTGCTTTTCGGCATAGGTGAGGGTATCGAAGTGGATGCGATGCAGGCAGATGCCTTCACGCTCGCAGAGATCTACGCAGAATTGTTCGTCGCGCTCGCTTTCTTCGCCACGCAGGTGGAAGTTGCAGTGGGCTGCATGGATGGGCATCCCCAGGTTCTTGAGAATAAGGAGCAGAGCTACACTGTCTGCTCCTCCCGAGAGGGCAACAATATAAGAACCGTCGTGCTTCCACATTCCGTGGCGCACGATATAGTTTCTGACTATCGTTTCTATCTTGTTCATATTCTATATTCCTGAATCTTCATCTTCTGAATCTTTCTTTGCTGTAATTTATTCCACCTGCCTTGAAAATCTAACCTTGAAGTTTCTTTTAATGTCCTTCTTTCAGAAACTCCTCAGCGCGCTGGAGATCTTCCGGGGTATCGATTCCCACGGTCTCAACGTCTGTGGTTCCCACCTTGATCTTGTATCCGTTCTGCAACCAGCGCAGCTGTTCCAGGCTTTCTGCAATTTCGAGAGAACTTTGTGGTAGCTGTGTTACCTCTCTGAGTACTTCCTTGCGATAGGCGTAGATGCCCAGATGCTTGAGGTAAGGGAAATGCTGGAGCCACTCCTCTCGCTCCTTACCTCGTACGTATGGGATGACGCTGCGGGAGAAATAGAGAGCGAATCCCTGGTTGCTGACTGCGATTTTCGGACTGTTTGGATTCTCTACAGCCTCCATCGTGGTGAAAGCCTTGCCCAAGGTCGCAATTTGGGTTGTTGGGTCATCGAAGCAATGACAGATGGTTTCCAGCTGGCTTTTTGCCACGAAAGGTTCATCGCCCTGTACGTTGACGATGACATCCCAGTCGCCGCCTATCTTCTCGATAGCCTCCTCTATGCGGTCGGTTCCGCTCTTGTGGTCTGTACGGGTCATTACCGCCTTACCGCCAAAAGCTTCCACGGCATTGAAAATGCGCTCATCGTCAGTAGCCACGTATGCTTCTTCTAAAACAGCAGCCACCTTTTCATATACATGCAGAATAACAGGCTTGCCACCAAGCATGGCAAGAGGCTTGCCAGGGAAACGCGTTGAAGCGTATCTTGCTGGAATAATACCGATAAATTTCATAAGCTTCTTTTTTATTATCGCTTCAGAGCGATGTTGTAATTGTAATAATGTGTATTGCCGGTGATGTCTTCGAGCACCTGGATGAAAGGAGGGAACTTCACGCTCTCGCGTTTTGCGATGCCTTTGGTTTCCAGGATCATCAGGTCTTTTACTGGCTCTGAGAATGAATCCAGCTCGAAGTACTGACCTTTCCAGATAAAGCTCTTGCGGTGCTTGCGGATGGTAGCACGGTAAGGGTCTGCCTGCTGCAGCATATTCTCGTAGAGATTGGCGCTGATCTGTCGCTCGGTCTCAATCTGTTCGTTGTCGGCTACGCGCTTCTTGGTGGTGTGAACATATACGTACTTGCCACCTTCGAATCCGCGGCGACGGAGACGGATCTCGCTGCCTGGTTCTCCCGAAAGATAGGTCTGGACGATATCGCTGTCGATGGCATTAGGAACTTCGCCGGTCAGTTTCACGATATACTTTCTTTCCTCCTCGATAGGTTGTGGAATTCCCAGCACATTGCTGATCTCCTTGAGCACACGGTTCAGCTTGTTGTTGAAGTCCTCGTGGTTGTTGATTACTCTCAGATGTGGATGGCCCTTCCAGGCGGAAACGATTCTCTTGTCCAGTTCTCTGGCTATCTGCAATCCCTTTTCGTCAGCCTTTTCCACTCGCTGGGCATTGTTGGCTGTGGTGTAGAATTGTTCAGCGCCATCTGCGGCAGAAACCAGATGCAGTACGGCATCGTAGCGTTCACGCAGCTGGGTGTTGGTGTATCCCTGCTCGGAGATGATGCGGTTCCAGAAGTCTTCTGTCAGATAGGTGGAGATATCCATCGTGCCACGGTCGCAGACGATGATGACCGGCTTGTCGATGGTTTCCGCCATTTTGGTGAAACTGTCTTCCAGTCCAATCTGAGTCAGGAAGGTAGCTTTTTCTCCCTCGAAGAAGAACTTCTCGTTTTTGGTGAGATAGTTCATACCTGCCTGGGTGAACATGGTAGGAACCTCAGGAATCGTAAACACCTTGTATCCAAGGCCAGAGAAGTGGTCGATTATTTTTACCAGCGCAGTGGTTTTACCTGCGCAAGGACCACCTGTAAGTACAATTTTCTTAATTGTATTCATTATCTTATTTTTTGTTATTATCAGATGCGTCATGGGATGCGTTAAGCGCCCTCATTCTTTTTATGGGTGCAAAGATAGCAATAAATTTTTTAAGAAAGAAAAAAACTTTCGGTTTTTTATTTTACAATACACCCGTGTAACTGCCTGATGATCAACTAGAGCTTTTCTGAGAATTACATATTAAACACCGAGAAAGCACCGAGTTGCGCGCCAAACAAAACGCTGATAATCAAATGTTTGAGTGGGTTGTATAAAACAAATATTTGATAAAAGCGCTGCTTTTTCGCGCAGAACGGTGCATAAAAACTCGTTAAAATGCTATTGCTCCAGCATCTTTTTCGTAAGTCTATCGATGGTCTGTTGTTGACTCTCGATAGTCTTGTTCTGGCGCTCGACGATCTTCAGCAGGTTGGCTTGATTACCCTTCGAGAGTTCTTCACCCAGAAGGAGATAATTAGCATCAACCCAATCGACGGCATTAATGATTCTCAGCATGATATCGTAACCAGGAGCGTTTCTTCCTGATACGATATTCTTGATTGTCGTCCAAGGTACACCGATCTTCTTGGCAAAAGTCGCAATGGTGTGACCTTCTCTCTCGATGATGCCATTGATGCGATCACCGATAGTTTCTGTTGTTACTGTAGTTTCTTCTGTACACATAATTATATCTAATTTCAAACAAATTCACTCAAAATACTGAAAAAATACAAAATAATCAGCGAAATGTTTGGTTATATCACCGAAATATTATACTTTTGCAGCGTGCGAATGTTCGCACGCTGCAAATATACAAAAAATATCGCACATAATGCTAATTTCAAACAAAAATTTAATAAAATGGGTTTTAGTGAGTACATGAAAAGTCTTCCCTATCCACGAACCAAGGCCGTGGAGGAGATTGCTAGCTTATGCAAAGTGTCTAATAGTTCCGTCTATAGATGGATACAGGGCAAGTCCAAGCCGAACGCTCTATGCAGAGGTCTTGTCTCTGGATATCTTGGTATGCAGGAGAGCGAACTTTTTCCTAATTGTCAATAGTATGGAGTCGATAGAGTTTTACAATACCCCAGAAGGCGATGTCATGTACAAGCCGATTGGGAAGCCGGTGCAAGAGCTTACGACGGAGAGTAGAGATATCATAGAGGAGATGCTTGATGTTATCAAGAACAGATATCCTCAGGCCTTCAAAGCTCTCTGTGAGCTATATACCGCAAGCGAATTGAATCGCAAGGTTTACGAGTTTAATATTGTTTCCAGGTTCTGCAGATGCAACTTTGGAGAGTATGACGCTCACACTCCAGATATTGATGCAGACGGATTCTTCCATTTCGAGGAGGTTAAATGCCCTCTTCGCGGTGAGTGCAGAATGGAAGGTGCTATCTGCAAGCCGAAGCTGGATTCAAAGCTGACAGATCGGGAGCTGCAGATCATCGAACTTATCTCCAAGGGATTCAGAGCACAAGAGATTGCAGACAGACTATGCATCTCTGTAAAGACAGTGCAGCGCCACCGAGAGAATATCAAGGCTAAACTGCAGATGCGTTCTCTGGCCCAAGTCTCTGCTTATTACCACGAACACATCAAAAATAAATAGCGATGCCACCTCTGGAATGCATGAAATGCGTGGATGGCAGAGCCTGCGTCAATGGCAGATTCTGCCTGCCGCAGAAAAGATATGTTGAATACGTCAATAAACCTATCTGCAAAAATGAGCAATAAAAAATGGAACAAGAAAGAAGCGGCTTACCTGATTGACAACTATGGCAAGATGAGCCTTGAGGAGTTGTCTGCCAATCTCGGCCGTTCCGTCATGGCTGTGCGTCTCTATGCGCTTCGTCATAGATTGGACGACAAACATCAGGTAGTAAAAGAAAACCGACTGAAGAAGCTGCTGGAATATCGTTTCCGTCATCTCGAAGACTTTCATCCGAGCAAGTTCTTCTTCCGGGAGACCGGAATTAATCAGGTGAGATATTGGGATCTGTTCTTCGGGCGGAAGCCAATCAATCCGGAGGAATACAAGGCTGTTGCCGAATATTTCAATATTACGATCTCGGAGGCATTCGATTCCCTTCAGCTTAATCTTTTCGAACAATAAATATGTGAGATATGAAAATCGACTCAAACTTCATCGAGAACGTCAAGAGTAAATTGGATATTGTTGACGTAATCGGTTCATATATCACCCTCACGAAGGCTGGCATCAATTACAAGGGCATTTGCCCGTTCCACAATGATAGCCATCCTTCCATGATGGTGAGCAAGACGAGGCAAACCTATCATTGCTTCGTCTGCGGAGAACATGGAGATGTCCTGGACTTCCTGAAGAAGTACAATCAGATCACATTTCCTGAAGCTCTGCGAATGGCCTGCAAGCTTGCAGATGTAGAATTCCCCGAGCAGGAGGCAACTCCCGAAGAGAACGCTGCATATAAACTTCTGGAATCTCGCCGCATAGCTATTGCTGCGGCTGCCAAATTCTATCAGGGGAACCTATCCCAGGCAGAAAGCTTCCTCAAGCGTCGTGGCTATGACTATACTGACAAGACGCTTGCGGAATATGGTGTTGGATACGCACCTGTTGGCAATGTAGCAATGAAGCACCTTACGGAGAACGGATATAATCTCCAGGTTCTCACAGACGTTGGGGTATTAGGCAAGTCTCAAGATGGGAGAAGCTATGATTTCTTCCGTGATCGCGTCATGTTTCCGTTCTACGATGTATCAGGAAGAATTGTTGCGTTTTCCGGAAGAATCGTCACTCCGAATGATAATGCCGGAAAGTATGTCAACACTGGGGAGACTCCTATTTTCAGAAAAGGTCAGCACATTTTCGGACTCTACCAGGCTAAAAGAGCAATCGCCAAAGAAGGATTTGCTTATCTTGTCGAGGGGCAATTTGATGTTATTACCCTCCATAAATATGGGGTAGAGAATGTCGTCGGCGGCTCCGGAACCGCATTTACAGACGACCAGGTAAGGCTTATCCTGCGCTTCACCCAGTCTGTAGTCATGATATATGATGCTGATGATGCAGGTATGAAGGCTGCTGTCAAGAACTGCGAGCTGTTGCTGAAGGCTGGTGCAAGTGTCAAGTGCATCCGCTTGCCAAAAGGGTACGACCCAGACAGCTATGGCCAGCTCTGCAAGGAAGAAACAAAAAAGAAGCTATCTGAAGCTATCGATACCTTCCCGAAGGCAATGAAAAGAATGCTGGTTCCTCGTGGTTGCAAGGATGAAGCAGTCATTGCTGCAGCAATGAATACAATCTCCAATCTCATAGCCTGCGTACAGGATGCAGGGCTCCGTCTCGAGTACATGAAGACTATGGCCAGAGACTTCGATACGAAAATGACCATCCTGGAGGATAAGGTAAGAGATATCCGCCGTAATGTAGATAGTGTCAAGAAGGAAAACCTGCAGCATGGCATCTTTGGCATTGATAGTTTGAAGGAAAATCTGAGAAACAACGAGCCTGCTGTAGTAACCTCATCGATAGATACGTTCATGGAATCATACGGAGATAATCCTATCGTGTATGTTGCCGGCACGCCATCCTCGACTGATATCGAGAACCTCAGACGTATCTGCTGTTATTTTGTCACCACTGAAGAGGGATGCAGTATCAATACCACTACAGGAGAGGATAGCGCCTATATGGCAACACTCGCAGAGATGTACAAGGCTGGTATCTCTCAGATAAGAGTCATGCACGAGGATAAGGTGGAATCCTTCATCGATTTCTATATCCGCATACATGGAGAGCTGCTGTCTGGATTCCTAGGCGACAAGGTTCCGATCATTACGAGGTGTATCGAGTTGACCAGCTATGCGGAGGAAACCGTGATAACTGTCAACAAGAACCATTACTGCAGTAAATTAGGACTATCCAAGGGCCAGTTCGATGAGATCCGGAAGCCATTCGTCAACAAGCGCAAAAATGTAATGAAGGCGAATGCCCTGAAGGATGATCTCTATGATGATGACTTTGACGGCGACGAGGTTCCCAGTTATGTCAAGGAGGGAGAGTACGCACAGATGTTTCGTGAGTGCAAGTATTATCCTCGTCTTAACAAGCAGGGCATACCAGTCTGCTATATGTATCAGAATAAGAACGGACGCGGATTCTCTCAGGTTGCAGACTTCTATATGGTTCCTCTACTCCATATTTTCAATGAGGACTTTGAGCAGAATAAGCGAGTACTGAAGGTGAACCGCAGATACTTCGACAAGCCATTATATATCGAGGTGCTGTCAAGCTCTCTGAAGAAGATGAGTACCATCGAGGACGTTCTTATCAACTATGAAGGTGTTAACTTCACTGACGGAGAAGAATGGCAGTGGAGACGCATCAAGGAATATATGAGCCGCCATTTCGTTCAGTGCCGGGAGATCCAGGTATATGGCAACCAGCAGTCGGAGGGAATGAGCCGGAAGACAGATGAGCAGTTTTTCGCTTTTGCCAACGGAATTGCCCACGAAGACAAGGACGGGAAATACGTGTTCGAGAAGGTTAACGAGCTGGGAGTTGTCACCCACAATCACATGAACTATTACCTTCCTGCATTTTCTACCATTTACGCCGGATCCGGACGCCAGTCAGATAAGTACGAGTTGATATCTCAGCTGACATACGATGATATTCCTGCCGACAAGCAGGTCAGTTTCGAGAAATGGGCATCCTTAATGGATAAGGTCTATAAGATTAATGACAACGGCAAATGGGCTATCGTTTTTGCCCTGATGTGTGCCTTCAGAAGTAACATACACTGCCTGGACCGACTCTTCACGGCTCCCTTCTTCATGGGCCCAATGTCTTCAGGTAAGACTCAGATCGCGATATCTATCCGTTCTCTCTTCATCAGTCCGACCATCCCGATTTTCAACCTCAATACAGGTACGGACGCGGCCATGAGCACGATGATGGGTACATTCCGTGATGTTCCGGTTGTTCTCGATGAGTATAATAACAAGGATATCTCTGACACCAAGTTTCAGGCGCTGAAGGGTATTGTATATGATGGAGATGGTAAACAGAAGCGCCGTGGAACCTCTGGAAGAGATATCGAAAACGACAAGGTATTTGCGCCTGTGGTTATCTGTGGCCAGGAGACCCCTCAGCGCGATGATAATGCTCTTATGAGCCGAGTCATCATCTGCGAGGTTCCGAAGCCTAAGAACAGAACACCAGAAGAGACGAAGCTGTTTGAGGAGCTGAAGAATATAGAGAAGAATGTAGGTCTATCCAACGTGTTGCTGAAGGTGTTGTCGCTTCGCCCTGCCGTGATGGATCACTTCAGAGCACTCAAGCAGGAAGCCTACAGCGAACTGAAGAGTGACGTAATCAATTCCGGTGAGATGGACCGACTTATGAAGACCGCTTCCTTATTCCTGGGAATGGTGAAACTGGTGGAGCGATATTCGGATCTGAAGCTTCCGTTTACATACGAGGCGTTCTTCGCCCTGGTGCAGGAGAAGATCAAGTTCCAGTTGTCTCTGATCCGAAGCACAGACAAGCTCGCTATGTTCTTCAACGCAGTCAACAACATGATCGATACCAAACAGGTGCTCGTTGGTAGAGAAATGCTCATCGAGCAGCCTAAGAGCGTTACGGGCAAGGATTCTCACGGAGACAAGAAAACGTTCGCTTTCGAGCCTGGTACGCATGTTCTGTTCCTCCGTCTCAGCAGCGTGTACTCCATCTACGACAGAAGTGGATACAACAGCGAGAACACAACGCTATCTACCCTGGAGCAGAATCTTCGCTCGCATCCATCATATATTGGAACCGTACCATCACGCCGCTTCACCTGGGAGGAGACCGTCGAGGTTGCCAAGCAGGATGATCAGGAGACGATGGTAAGAGTCCGTAAGGAGCGCTCTACATCCACCAGTGCTATTATCATCGACTATGATAAGTTTATGGAGATGTACAACATCGACTTCAGACGAGGGGATATCCCTGCCGAGAATACCCCTCAGAGCGCTCCAGAAGCGAATGGGGAGTCTAATACTGATATTAATTCCCAGGAATATAAGCCTGGCTGCATTCCGTTTGACGAGACTGATGCAGGAAAGATGGGAGGAAAGCCGTTCTAGAAGGACGGCTCTTCATACCTTATAATAGGTATATAATACCCCAATTTAACGATACAAAGATACAAAAAATATTCGAGAAAACCAAGCGAAAAAGCATTTATTTTGAGTTGATTTCGCATATTTCTGCCCACGCAAACCCGGGAGGGTGAGCATGGGCATTTTTATTACATACGCGAGGGTTCCAGATGCGAAAAATCCCCCGTACCCCCTAATTTTACAAAAATAACCGGGAAAAGCGATGTTTTGAAAATGTTTTTTAGAAAAACACCTTCCTACAATCCTACAATCCTACAAATGAATTTCTTTTCAAACTATTATTATCTATTATATATCTTATTATCAGTTAGTTATGTTGTTTTTGCGGTTTTTTCGGTTTTGTAGGAAATGGTGTAGGATTGTAGGACGTTGTAGGAAATAAGGAATATTTACATTTTGCCGTTTCCTACATTTTCTTCCTACAAAATACCCCTATTTGTAGGATTGTAGGACGTGTAGGATGCGAAAAAATGAGTGTGTAGGTCGAAAATATGTTTTATAAAATTTGCTTAACTCGCTGATTTTTAGTATCTTTGCAATATCGTACCTGCGATTTGTAGGATTGTAGGACGGTAGGACGCAAAAATAAGCAAAAACAATATGGAAAGAAAAAAACGTCTCACGAAACGAATTGCTTCTGTCAGAATCGAGCCATACCTGGCAGAGTATATTCAAAAAAAGCTGGAAATTGAGCCCGAAACGGGCGGAGTAAAGATACCTTACACCACGGATTTGTATTACGTGGTGTGGAATCTCATGGCCAAGCCGGATGCGAACAGCGTTGGCCAAGAAGACTGTAACCTCACCATCTATCTTCCTTCCCGCCGCTCATGTATGGATGGCCATCCGGGCAAGGATCCTGCCTATTACAACTATCTGTCGCAGCGGGCAGCCAAGAAGATAGAGGAGCACATCCGTCTGCTCTTCAACTTCGAGTTCCACCGCATCATGCTGGAGAACGAGGAACTTGGAAGGCCGAAGCGCAACCAGGATGTCGTGGAAGAGTTCATCAGAACGTACCATCTGAAGTCGATATCATCGGATGCGCTTCTGAAGAACTTTTATCGCTACCGACAGCGTCTCTGTCCTAAAATTCCGCGAAAATACCAAAAAAAACGCGGTGTTTAATTATTTTTAATACATACCGAGTATAAAATATTGTCACCCAAAAATTAGCAATAATCACTCTAAAAATACGCATTATGGTAGAATTTTCTTGTCTTGTGGGTGTCTCCCTAGTCGGGAGCCCCGAAAAGTGGGATATATTTATGGCAGATCCCTTCACTTTTGAACCAGCCATGACCGAGGAGAACGGTGGCGTGTATTGGGACTGCAGCAAGACTTTCGTGGTCGATTTGCCCGATAATGATACGGTTAATGAGCTTAGGGTTGCTCGCAATGCTATCGTCTCCCTCTCAGACGTTAGCCATGCAAGTGGCTCGCAGGATCCTGTGGAATATAAAATAGGTACGGAAGATCTCCCGGCGAGGGTGCAGCTCGTGAAGTACCCCAACAAGGCGAAACTGATAGTTAATTGCAAAATGCTCCGCAACCCGCTTGGTTAAGGTCTTTTCTATACCTATTATAATAATGTACCTTTGTAGAAAACTTATATCAAGATGGACGAAATACAGACCCTTCTGCTCTCCACGCATCCGCTATGGATCACGGAGGATGCCTACCGTCGGCTGATGGTGGCAGCTTTCCCGCTCTATAGTAACGTGGCTAGCATCGAACACAAGAGAGCCGAGCAGGCAATGACCATAGCCGAGGTTCAGGAATATCTCAATACTCATACATACTATCAGTATGAGACTCATAAAGCCCTGGAAGTGCTATCCTCCAAGGCAGCCCAGAGTGAAGAGACCAGGGATGTGCATCTTACCGACGAATATGATTCTCCTTCGCTGAATGAAGGATCTATCGCCTATCACCGTATATTTGGTGTCGTGTCAGCAGATAGCTACTGGTACTTCTCTTCCAGACAGCTGGAGCAGGATATCATGGCAGCAGAGAACAATCCTCAGATATCTGCCCACCTGCTTCATATCAACTCTCCTGGAGGAGAAGCCTGGTACATGGACCGTCTGAGTGAGACTTTGCGCAACGCAAAAAAGCCGATTCTCGCCATCTACGAGGAATATTGCGCATCGGCAGCCTATTATATCGGCTGTCATGGCCAGAAGCTCTATGCAACGACCAGCCACGACTTCGTAGGCTGCATCGGCACAATGTGTTCCTTCTGGAACTTCGAGCCTTACTTTGAAAAGCTGGGATTGAAGAAGATTACCGCCAAGGCAACCAATTCGACCAGAAAGAATAAGGTCTTCGAGGATCTGAAGGATGGCAAGACAGAAGAGTACATCAAGAATGTGCTCGATCCGATGAACGAGCAGTTCCTGGCGGAAGTCAAGGCCATGCGCCCTAAACTATCTGAGCTAGGCGATGACGCTCCTGTTCTTCAGGGCGAGAGCTTCTACACAGATCCTGCCGAGGAAGTTGGACTCATCGATGGCAAGCGTACCTTGCTCGAGGCTATTGCCGAGGTTGCCCAGATGGGAGATGCTTATATGGGAACCCAGAACCTGTATGGATTCTGTTAATACTTAGATAAGAATTTTGTTTGTTTTCTATTGTTGTTTTAATATTTAGTTAATTTGTTTATATGAATTTCAAAGCAAGACTTAACAAAGTTCTCGAGAAGCTTGGCTTCGTCAAGAAGTTCGAGAACAAGAGCCTGACTTCAGAGGAGTACAAGGCTCTTTGCGAGGAATACCAGAAGGAGTACCAGAGTACTCTCGTCGATGACCTTGCAGCCGAGAACAGTGCAGCTGAAGAGGCAGAGCATCAGCAGCAGATCAACTCCCTCTACGCTATCGTATCCAAGGCCAACAATGCTGCTGGTGATGGTAATGATTGCGACGATGATGATGAGGGAAAGGATTCTGATGATGGCAAAAAGAATGAGAACAGCCAGCAGCCTACCGGTGCTTCTCAGAACGTAAGTTACGAGCAGCTCACCAAGGCTGTGTCTGGTCTCGCAGAGAACGTGATGAAGATGGCGCAGGGTACTGCTCCTGACAAGCCTGCTGCCCATGTCACTGCTCCTTCTATTCCTATCAATGGCTTCGAGTCGAACAGCAACTATCTCTTCGGAATCGAGCACTCTCTGTTTGATATGAAGAAGCGATGGAACCAGATTACAGTCAATCCGGCACTTGCCTTAGCGTCAGAACCTGATGAGGAGAGCGATGGCAAGGCATTCCGCAAGGAGTCTATGGCGTTCGCAAGATCTCTTCAGCTGCGCTACAAGTATCACCAGAGCCGCAATGAGCTTGGTGACGTCAAGGCGCTTGCTTCTGGCCAGTTCGCTACCAACTATGGCGGTGTGGATAATGCCGGATTGGGCGATCAGTTCGTCATTCTCCGCCAGGATGCTCTTATCGCACGTATTCTGGAGCTTCGCAATCTTACCGAATACTTCCCAGTTCGCTATGGTGTGCAGGATCGCGATATCCTCTTCAATGCCTTCTTCGATGAGGTATCTCAGGGCTACCAGCCAGGTGAGATCTACAAGGGTGGCATGCAGCTCGAGAACGAGATGGGTTACGTGGATGACGCCATGATCAAGGTGCAGTTCGGCCCGATGAAGGAGATTGAGCGCAAGTATATCGCTTACCTCAACAAGGAGGGTTCTGATCCTATCAAGTGGTCTATGATTGAGTTCTGCCTGCTCAACCTTCTCAAGAAGGCTCAGGACGAACAGAACCAACGCCGTATGCGTGGTATCTATGTGAAGCCAGAGGACGGTCAGCCTTCCAGCTATCTCAATGCCGGTACTGGTATCTGGTACACCCTGCTTCGCTATATCCACGACTACAGCATCAAGCCATTTGCCAACAAGAGCTACAATACCTATACTTCAGCCAACATGCTGGATGCGGTTAAGGAGTTCATTACCGATGTCAAGACTCATCTCTCTGAGGGTATGACAATCGACAACCACGTCCTCTACCTCAACGAGAACCATATCGACTGGTGGCTTGCCAACTGCCGCGAGACTTATGGCAAGGATCTCGACTTCACAGGCCCTGACGGCTACAAGAACCGTGTGCCAGACTCTACCATCCAGATCAAGTGGCTCCCATACGAGGGTAAGTCTTGCTGGATGTTCCTGGATATTCCTGGCAACCTCCAGTTCGTCGAGTATCTCCCAGGCGAGATGTTTGCTGTCAAGATGGAGGAGCAGATGGAGATGGTTCGTGCATGGAGTACCTGGAAGGAGGGTTGCGGTGCAGCCTTCACTGGTCGCAAGTTCGAAACCAAGGCTGAAATGGACGACAACGACTACGAGTTCCAGCAGATCTTTACCAACCTGCCTGCTACAGTCATCGGTGCTGAGATTGACGGCGGAAGCGGCTTCTGGCACATCTCAGACGCCAAAACCTCTGCTACAGCCATCACTGAAATCAAGAAGGCAAAGCAGGGTGTAGCTTACTGCATCGAGATTGGTGAGGACGATGCTACCCACGGTCTTACTATCGCCAAGAGCGGTAATTTCGCCAACATCACAGCCGAGTGGACTCCTAGCCAGCCAGGCGACTACATCATGGTTATCCTCGGCAAGGATAACAAGTACCGTGAGCTCGAGCGCCGCGTAGGTGGCAAGCGAACCGTCAACAAGGCAGTTCAGCCTAACGTTCCTGGTGGACGTTAATTCATAATATATTAGTATTTAGTGTTAATTCGTAGGTGGGGTACACCATGTACCCTGCCTACACATTTTCAGAAAAGATTATGAAGAAAAACAATATTCCTGTACGTCACCGTGCGTACAATCCCAACAAGGGATACAGCTATGCCCAACACAAGTGCCGTCTTCTCTTCATGACGATCATGATGCTGCTTGGCATAGTCTCGCTCCTTCAGATGCTTGATGATCCAACATCATCCATGGGTATGGGTGGAGCCGGTGTCTCCATGGCTTCATTCGTAACCCTTACCGCAATCGATGACGTGACCGACCGCGACACCCATGGTTCTGCTATCGCTTATCAGGTTGTGCTGGTTCCTACAACTCTCATCGATATGACCAAGGCGTTCCCGCAGCCGGATAAAGACCGAAAGGTGAAGGCGATGCCGTTTAAAACCGCAGCTGCAGATACGCTGAAGGCTTATCTATTCGATGCCCACGACATTCCAACGTTCACCGCTACGACCGAGAAGGGAGACATCACAACTTCCGGCGAGAATAACCTGGTGATCATCATGGGCGGTACCCGTGTGGATCTCTACAACTTCATCGAGCAGTATGCCGGCGGTAAGTTCATCATCCTCTATAAGCACGTGAAGGATACCCAGTGGTATATCATCGGCGAGCCAGAGCGACCAATGATTCTCAACAACACCGAGACCAAGGACGACAAGGATGGCCGTTACACCACCTTCACCTTCAAGCGCACATCTGTCGATCTCCCTTGTCTCTATGCAGAGGATCCTCTTGGTGTGACTACTGATGCGGTTAGCCACTCGGCTGATACTCTGTAGAGGGCTGTAAGAACATCAGGCAAATAATTCTATTTCCCAAAATAATTTATCTTCTAAATTCTCAAAAGGTGTGTCGCCATCAAAAGGGTGGCGCACCTTTATTAATATATAATAAGGTATGTATAACAGAAGAGAAAAACTGCAGCTGTTCAATCAGCTGAGAGGAGAGGAATACGCCAAGGCAGACCTCTCGCTCCTGGATGACGAAAATCCACGCCATCCTAAGCTTACCCGTTTTGCCCGTGACCCTCAACGTTACGCTGATGAGATTCTCTATGCACTCCTGGATATCTGCGATGCAGACGAAATCGAGGATAACCGCAAATTCATTAAAGGCATGGAAGATGCTTCGAGTGAAACTTTAACGGACGGGGTGGAGAAAGGTCCGGATGGTTCAGACAATACTTTAACGGATGAAGCCGGGAAAGATCCCGAAGGTTCAAGTAAAGCTTTAACTGGTGAAGAGGAGAAAGATCCAGAGGGTTCAAGCAAAACTTCAGCAGATGAAGCCGAGAAAGGCTCGGATGGTTCAAGTGAAACTTTAAGTGCGGAAGAAGCTCCTGATACTCCTGAAGGCAAGGCGCCACCAGAAGAAACCGCTGAAGCTGCCGGGCAGGAGGAAGACGGAAAAAAAAAGTAGTCCAAAAGGAAGAGGAATATCCTAACATCGACTGGGACAATCTCTATAATGAGGACGTGCAGATGGCTACCGTCATCTACAACGACCGTATCAACACCTGGCGCAAGATGAAGAAACTCGACGAGGTTCTGGACAAGAAGCCGAAGGAGCGGGATGTGGCTGCCATGGCAGAACTCCGCATCAGGAATCTTCAGGCCTTCGAGGAGCTGAAGGCATACAACGATACCGGCAAGTTCCTATATAAGCATCCATTGCTGAAGGGTAAGTCGGAATTCGATGAACTCGTGAAGCTCTTCAGGAAGGATCCTGCCGAGTTTCTTCATAAGCACAAGAACGTGCTCGATAATATCAAGCGCTACAAGAGCTACATTAAAAGAGATGATCGCAAGGAAAAACGTGCCAGCGACCGCGAGAACCTCCAGCGTCATCAGGAGCGTGAACGCATGTTCAAGATGGTGATGGAGCAGTATAGTGACAAATCAGATAAATCAGACGGAAAAGATGGATAAGACGGAATTACGAAAGATTGCAGAAACCTGCGTTCAGATGGTCAAAAACGGAGGAGTGCTTGAGCAGGCTCAGCTCAAGGCAGATGAGAAGATAGCTGAGCAGGCAGCCAATGGAGATCTCGACGCTATCAAGCTACTGAACGAGCGAATGCAGGACCGGGAGGAACTTAAACTGAGAAAGGAGTTGTTCGGCGTATGAAAAGCGAGATTGAAAAACTGGAGAGCGTTCACCCGGACCTCATTACCACCTTCCTGACAACAGGTGAGGGCAAAGGCATTCCAGAGGATGTGCAGATCTTTCTGAAGCAGCTGCAATGGGCAGCCGAAATCTACGAGTATGAACGTAATATTACCCGTGGCGCCCGCCAGCTCAAGCAGCGCATAGCCGCACAGCAGAAGATCTCCCTCGATGTGCGTACCTGCATGACCCGCATCAACCAGGCGATATCCTACTTCAATGTAGATTGCAATGTAAGCATCAAGGTATGGGAGAACGATTTCGCCAACAAGTATGAAGACCTTGCCAAGCTCTGTTCTGCCAAGCGAGACTACAAGATGCAGAAGGCCTGTATGGACCAGGCACTGGAGTGTCGCCGCCGTGCATCAGAGCAGGCAGAAGCCGACAGAGACCTCGGTGTGGTGTTCCTCATCACTCCGGAGATCACTCCCGAGGAGTTGGGTTTTCAGAAAAAGAGTCTCAAGGAGATTGCCGCCAAGCACAACCGCGGCTTCTATATTTCGCTCATCGATGGTTTGCCTATCGAGAGCTCAGAGAAGAAACGTCTGCTTCGTGATGCTGACATTCAGGAAGCGGAAATTGTGGAGGATTTAAGCGATGAGCCAACTGATATTGAATGACAATTCGCTCGGTGAATTCGAGCATTATTACATGAACGGCATGCAGCTGCTTGCCAATATCATCGACCCCAACATGCTTTTTGCAGAGGTTGCCCGTGCCGGAGGAAAGACTGAAGGTGTGACGGGTCCTCGCCTGATACGTGTTGCCAATGATATGCCGGGAGAGCTTTCTTTCCTGGTTCACAAGACCTACGTGGCGCTGATGACCAACGTCTGGCCTAACATCCAGGCATACTTCTCCCGCCAGGTTGTGGTGAACGGCCAGCAGCGCCCCATGCTCGAGTATGGCATCGATTACGTGGTAGGGGAGAGCACGCTGCCTTCCCACTTCCGTAAGCCGAGATACCCGATAGCGTATGCCAAGCATAGTGTGATCTTCCGCAATGGTGCCCACCTTCAGCTGGTATCAAGCGACCAGCCGGAATCCGTGGCAGGTAGAAATGCCGTGCACGCCTTCGTGGAGGAGATGAAGCACAACAGCGGAGAGAAGCTGAAGACCCGACTCTTTCCATCTTTGCGTGGAGGTCCAGCCAATGTGCGATGTTCTGCTTACTATGAAGGTGTTACCGGCGTGAGTGATACTGCCCGTGTTGACCTTGGAGAGGACGATTGGTTCGAGGAGTACGAGAAGAAGGTGAACCCGAAGCTTATCGAGGAAATCGCTACCGTTTCCCTGGAACTCAACAAGAGTCTCTACCGGCTTTTCATCCTCAGACAGCAGGAGCGAGACTCCAAGGATCCGGTACTCCTGGAGAAGATGCGACTTGAGACGGTCAGGCTCAATTCCTTCGTGGAGCGGTGGAAGCCGCGCCTTGCCGACATGAGGCGCAACGCCATCTTCTACATCCGTGCATCCTCCTTCTGCAACAAGGATATCCTAGGTCCTAAGTTCTTCAAGACGCAGCTCGATACCCTTGATATCGACGAGTTCCTCACCGCCATCTGTGCCATCCGCCACAAGGAAGTGACCAACAAGTTCTTCATCAACTACGACCACGTAAGGCATCAGTTCAAGGACAGTTACAAGTATGAGTCGATTCTTCGCCTGAACCTGAAGGATAGATTTATCCTTTCCGCCGAGTATCTGCTTCACTACGACCCTCAGGAACCGCTCTACATGGGCTATGACCCTGGCAACTTCCAGTCGCTCATCGTAGCCCAGAAGAAGGATTACGGCAGGCGACTCGACATCATCAAGGAGTTCTTCGCCTTCCTGCCCAAGGACTACAATGACCTGGTGGCAGAGGTACACCAGTTCTTCGGATCCGCAGCAGTCAACAAGACCATCTATCTCTACCCGGACCGTGCCGGCAACAAGCGCAAGGAGGAACGGGAGCAGATAACCACCGACTCACTCAACCTGAAGGCTGCCCTGGAGTCGTATGGCTTCATGGTGGTGCTCTACAACGAGGATGCGCCTACCATTTACCACTGGCAGCAGTTCAAGCTCTGCCAGATGCTCTTCGGGGAGCGGAGCCCGCTGCTTCCTATTGTCCGCATCGACGAGAACGAGTGCAAGAACCTGTGCAGCGCCATCATGATCTCTCCTCTGAAGAAGACGGAGGGCAAGATAGAACTCGACAAGAGTTCGGAGAAGAAGCAGCAGCTCAAGAACCAGGCAGGACTCACCACGCAGCTTCCTTCAGCCATGATTTACCTGCTCTACGGTCTCTATTCCGATGCCGTGAAGGCGGAATTAAGTACGTATCCTACCGATCTTCCCGATAATTTCGAGATATAAACGGTGGATAATATCCCATTTCTGCAGCAATAAAATTACTGCAGGAATCAATAATTCAGAGGAAATGAAGGGGTGCAAAACGCAAGGTGCTGATAATAAGCCCAAGCAGCCCCGCCTGAGAAAAATCCCGGAAAAACGTGTCACGGAATTGTGCACGCACCGCTGGGAAGGGGAAGAGAGGTGCAGCCCTTACGATTCTCGGAAATATGACGGCATCAGGGTGCAACCGGTCTTTTGCAGGGCGATATTTTTTTGCTAACTTCGCATCGTTATGAACAGAAAGAGCAAGAACATCATCATGGATGGCATCACGGCGCTGCAGTGGGCCAGAGAGATCAGTAAGCTGCCCGATGGGGAGTTTACCCTGGTCTTCTTTCCCTATTCCAGGCAGAGAGACGAGGCAAGCACCGAGCTTCAGGTGCGCCATCACTGCAAGTACCGCACCCAGTTACCAAGGGAGCGCTTCGCCATCGATGGTGAGAACTACTTCCTCTATACCGACGAGGACGGGAATCCCAAGATGTGCTACCGCATTCTCATCAGGTACATGGGGTTCCCTCAGGACGGATTTAAATTACACAAAATAGATTGGCTATGAACGATTACGAAATAGATATGTATGGCAATGCCGGCATCTATCTTGCCGATGGCAATACCTTCACCTTCCAGCTGGGCGAGGGTGATCCTGCCTTGGGTGCAGAGCAGCTCTTCCAGTCACCACTCCTGGAGTCTCCGTTCGGTGGTACGCTCTGGATGCAGCAGCACCACTATCTGGGCATACAGGGCTATCAGGTATTGATGCGCGGCTACAACAACCAGCAGTGTGAGGAAATAACCAAGGAGATCAAGGAGAACCGACTGCTTCCACGTCTCTACTCCAAGGAGATCAAGATGCTCTATGGCCATGGGCTTGCAGTATATAAGCAGGCTATCGAGGACGGCAAGCTGGTACGCAAGTACGAGGAGCAGCCGGAAGTGATGGAGTGGCTCGACTCCTGGAGTTCCCGAGGCATCCCGTCGGTAGAGGAGTTCTGCAAGACCTGCATCAAGAACTACTATTACTTCGGCGACTTCTTCGTGAAGTGGCGCTTCACCCGAGGCAAGATGATAGGCGTGGGCAAGCCGGTGGCAGCACTGGAAGCCATGGAGAACCGCTACTGCCGCCTAGCCACCACCCGCCACGATGTAGCTTCCGAGCTGGTTTCCTACAGCGATTTCCGCCAGGTAGTGGTAGGGCGATTCGCCTATGGCTTGTCAAGTTACTCGGTTTATCCGAAGTTCAGCTTCAGCGAGGTGGACAACTACAATTACGCTGCAATCTCCCATCACCGGGAGAAATCGGTGGACGAATACTACGGATCCAACGAGACCCATCAGGGAGCCAGACCTTCCATCCTGGGCAGCAACAAGACGGCACGCTACATCAACAGTTTTCTGAAAAACTCGCTTGCCGCAAAGGTGCACGTCATCATTCCGAATGCCTGGATCCAGAGCAAGCGCACCCAGATGACAAAGCTCTGCGAGGAGAACAAGCGGCGCAAGGCGAAGGGGCTGGAGCTGCTGAAGTACAACGGCATCGATATCGGTACAGACTTCAAGGAGTCGTGCATGGTACGCTACGTCCGTGACGAGGTGCGCAAGTTCAGCACCTATCTCTCTGGCGCCGACAATCAGGGCAAGGGATTCTCCTCCATCTCCTTCATGGATGCCCAGGGTCACGAGCAGTCGTGGAAGGTGGAGACCATCGACCTCAAGTATAAGGAGTACATCGATGCGCTCATCTCCTACGACAAGCGCACCGACCAGGCTCTTCTCTCCTCCGTGGGTCTCGATTCAGCCATATCTGCAGTAGATAAGGATGGAGTAATCTCGAAGAGCGGAAGCGATACCTATTATAATTATCTCATCTACATCATGTCGCTCACCTCCGAGGATGAGGTCTGTGCAGAACCGCTCAACTGGGCGCTGCGCCTGAACTTCCCGGAACTCTACAGGCAGGGTTGCCGTCTGGGTTTCTACCGCGAGGTTCCGCAGCGACAGGAAGATATCTCTCCGGATGACCGATTAAACCGCCAGCAGTCATGAACAAGAAATTTCAACTCAAAGACCTCTTCAGCAGCTACGCACAGTTCTGCAACAGTGCGCCAGGTGCTGATACCAGCGCCGACTTCGACAGCCTTCGGGGTTCTGCCGTTGCCGCACGCAAGCGTATTGTTGCCATTATTGGCAGCAATACGTTCTTCGATATTGTTGCCATCGGCGATGAAGACAGCTGCCTGAAGGACTTCCTCCGTGCAGCCATGGCAAACCTTACGCTTGCCACGCAGATCATCTTCGATGCCGTAAACCGCAGGAAGAGCGATGTGAATCTCTACAAGTACGAGCTTGAAGGCATGAAGCGCTCGTACATGGAGAATTACTTCAATGCGATGGATTCGCTGATTTCGGAGCTTACCGGGGATATCAGCGACGATGAAACCGCCGAAATCCGCCTAGCCATGGAAGACTGGCGCAAGACCAACTACTACAGGATGCTCAGCCAGCTGAAGGTAGAAACAGCCGATGAATTCGATGAAATTTACCCTATCGACCTCTCGTATCTCTTCTTTTTCCGCTGCGTACCCCTGCAGAAGGAGGTGCTCGACGAGAGCATAGGCGCCTATTTCGAGCGGCTGGAGAAGGGTGGGGAAGACCAGACCTTTGCCGAGTTCGGACAGAAGGCGCTGCCTATGCTGAAGCGTGCCCTGGTGAAGAAGACCGTAGCAAAGTCACTCCGGCGCTTCGATATCCTGGAATTCCCCGCCACCATCCGCAACCTCTTCGAAGACAATACCGCCACCCGTTCGGGCAGCGATGAAGCAAGCCGGGCTCTCCTGCTGGCTACCCAGCTGGAAGGCGAGGCAGAAGACCTGCTCCACAATGTGGATATGCTGTTCGATGCCCAGGAAGGCAATGATTTTCTCTCCTTCTCGGCAGAGAACCGGCCGGATGATAATATGTACTTAATGCCATAGCTTATGAAAAAATCGATATCCGTAAGAGCCAACGGGAAGGAATACGAAATCCCGAACTCATGGGAACTACTCACTTCTGAGCAGTTCCTGAAGCTTGTTGAGATGCTTCCGCTCATGGAGAGTGGGCTGTATCCCCCAGGCGCCATCAAGTGTCTGTTCCTCTGCCACCTGATGAAGTGGGACCTTGCAAAGATAAAAAGAGACGAGAAGGCTCTCGAGAACTTCATGGCGATAGCCGACCAGCTTACCTTCATCTTCAAGGAGGCTGACGGTAAGATAGTGCTCGATCTCTGCTTCTGCCGCCAGCAGCTGCCTATCATCTTCATCGACCAGAAGGCGTATTACGGCTACGAGATCAACACCGACTTCCAGTCGCTCACCTGCTCGCTCACAGCCCTGCAGTATATCGAGGCGCGCCAGCTTCTCGATATGGGCGAGGCGAGTCTGCCACTGCTGGCAGCCGTGCTTTATTCCGGCAAGGGCGAATATTCCTCAGAGAAGGCACAGAAGCTGGCACAGCGGTTCAGAAAACTGCCTGCCAATACGCTCATGGCGATAGCCCTGAACTTTACTGCAGTAAACAACTTCCTCTTCTCTAAGACGGAATTCTCGCTGCTCACCCAGTTTGCGGTGCAGCCGGGCAGCTGCAGCATCACTACCGATGCCACCGATGCGCTCTACGACCTCTCGAAGGACGGGCTGGGCAATGCCCGACAGGTAGAGCAGATGAATGTGCTCACCTACCTGCGCATCCTTCGCAAGAAGACCATCGACGGAGTGAAGAGCCTGAAGGCATCCGGTATGGACGTGGCAAAGATAGCCACCGAGGTGGGGCTGCCCATCGATATCATCAACAAGATAGTATAACCAGGCAGGAAAACGCATTCCTGCGACAAAATTATAAGCTTATGTTATTGGATCTATTTACATATTTTGCCAAGTTTCCTGCTTCTGCAGGTGTTACCAGGGGTATCGCCACCAAGGGCGAGAGCAGTATGGAAGAATATGCCACCGTGCTCAGCATGCTGGGCAATATGCAGGAAAAGGAGAAGGAACTGGTTCCCGAGATAGAGAACTACGTATATGGCCAGTCGTTTGACGAGCTGAAGCAGCGCATCGACAAGCTCACCGGCTCCTTCCTCTTCGTGGATTACGGCGAGGTGGATATGCAGAGCGACGGCCGCAGAAGCTTCGAGTGTACCCAGCGCATAGCGGTGACGGTGGCGATGAAGCTGCCCAATACATCGGATATGCTCGAACGCATCATAGCCAACGACCGCACCCTCCAGATGCTCTCCAAGATTCACGCACGCATCATGGCAGATGCCGAGCGGGAGGAACTCTACTGGATGGACCGCGACAGCGTGGCCAACTGCGAGATCATTCCTTTTGTCTCTGCCGAGCTGCAGAGCTATGGGTGGACGCTGATGCTCTCAGCCACCGGAGCGGATATCCTGGACACCCACCGCATGAGCCGGAAGATGATGAAAGGATAGTCCTTTGCCACCTGCAGGAAAAAGCGTATCTTTGCAACGTCTTACAACAAAAAGACCTTCGATATGAAACAGTTAAAACATAATATACCGATGATAGCAATCACATCACTCCCGATCACGATAGTGACGGAGGGGTTCCAGTATGTTTATCAGGACTGGGAGTTTGCCAAGTGGATAGCGGTGGCAATCACCATCGATACCATATTGGGTGTGTGGAAGCATTTCATTCACAAGGATGCATCGAGCGAATCGTTCTTCTCCCGGTTCACCCGCAAGATTGTGATATATATCTTCCTGATGATTCTCAGCAATTTTGCCAGCCATGCCACCGTCGGTGGCACCGTGGTGGGTCCGATGCAGTGGATTGGTACTTATCTCTGCGTGTTCATGATGGTGAGGGAGATATTCTCCATCATAGAGAACATCCAGGCGATATATCCCATACTGCCCAAGAACTTCGTGAAGCGTATGAAGGATTTCAACGACAGCGGAGAATATATCAGCGGCAAGCCTATCAGGTTCTCTGACAAGGATGCCCAGGAAGAAGTTTGATTCGTTAAATGATTAATATATATAAGGTATGCCAAACAAAACTCAGATGGCCTTCGCCCGGCAGGTATATGCTGCAGCCGTGGAGGCAAACACAGAAATAGATCCTGCATTCGTCACCGCCCAGGCAATGCTTGAGACGGGATGGGGTTCCAAGGTAATCGGCCAGGCCAACCTCTTCGGCATCACCAAGGGAAGCCAGTGGAATGGTCCTGTCGTGATGGTGAAGACCCACGAGTATCTCAAGACTCCCAACCAGAAGTTCAAGGCTCCCGACCGCGTCATCTCCGTATGCAAGGTGAAGGGCAAGAACCTCTGGTATTACACGGTGGAGCGAGCCTTCAAGGATTTCTCCTCTATAGGCGAGTGTCTGAAGGAACATGAGCGGCTTTTCCAGAAACCGGGCTACAAGGATGCATGGCCATTCCGCAAGGATGCCTACCAGTTTGCCCGCAAGATATGCGACGGGGTGGGGTGCAAGTATGCCACTGATCCGGCATACCTCACTACTATCACCTCGATCATCAAGACGGTGAAGTCAAAATGCAGATAAGATAGTGTTATAGGTTTATTAGTTAATAGTCAGTAGTTTTTTTGTTTAGTGTTTATTTAGTTGTGAAGATGCAAGAAACTAGTTTTTCGAGTTTTCTTAAGGTTGTCGTGCTGGCGCTTGTTCCTCTGGCGGCAGTGATGTCGCTGCGGGAATGCCATAACTACAAGAAGTATAGCGAGCGCACCAGCAGAAATCAGGATTTACTACTTCATAACGGTGAGGTGGAGATCGGGCAGACGCAGTCAGGTAAGCCGATGGCATCAGTTTCAGCCATATTGCTGGAGCCGTCCAGCCTAAAGCGTAACCCCGATTCTCTCCTTGCCGTTACCAAGAAGGAACTGAAGATCAAGAACAGCCGGATGGTGGCAGCAGCCAGGACCTCCTCTTCGTCCTCGGTCGATATTCATGCCGCCGTTACCTCCGGCTCTACAGATACCACAGCGCAACTTTCTGATATGCTTCTTTATATGCCCCCGCAGAGGATATCCTGGAGTGATCCATGGGTGAGTCTGCGGGGGACTATGGAGGCCGACAGCCTCCATGCCCATATAGAGATCAGGGATACCCTGCAGATGATCATCCACAGGGTGCCGAAGAAGTTCCTCTTCTTCAGATACGGAACCAAGGCTGTGCGCATGGAGGTGGTGAGCCAGAATCCGCATACCAGGCTCTCCTATCCCAAATTGCTTATTTTTGCCAAATAGATGATAGTTTAAATAATTGAATTAGTTAGGGAATAAAAATGCGTTTTCAACTCATACGTTAAATACGTGTAGATTTCTTTTTTACTAATGGTTAGAATGTTTCACAGGCGTGTGTTAATAATTCGCTCCACCCGTTTCTTATAGGGTCCGTTCTGTACGGAATGTGAACGGGATTTCAAACAAATAATAATGTGCAATTCAGCCCTGGTGCGTGAAGCATCGGGGCTTTTTCCCGCTTATTTTCTACCTTTTCATAGATGGAAAGCTTAAACATAGTTAAACATAATAATTTTATTATGGAATATTTGCGCATATCAAAATTATTATGTACTTTTGCAGTCGAGTTAAGGAACATGTTTAATCAATTAGATTTTCAAGCTATGCAAGATGATTTAGAAAATGAAATCGAGAGAAAGAAGAAGGAAATCGAAGACTTTCTCCGAGTCGTGAAATTCACCGGTCTTTCACAGAAGGAAATCGAAAAGAGAGTTGATTATCTCCTGGATGACCTTTCGAGACTGATGAAGAAAAGAAAGTAAAGTTTAACTTCCCCTCCTCCGGGAGGGGACAATAAAATACATATATAGTTATGGAAGATATCAGAATCTTATTGGAAGAATACAAGTCGCTTGCCGGTAATACCGATGCAAGGAGCGAAGAGCGAAAAAACGAAATCATCGCTAAGTTGGAAACTATGGACAAGGATGCTGTGGCCGAGGTAGCACAGCCATTCGTGGAGGAGAATGTGGCTCGCCTGGAGAGCGAAGTGAAAGCTCTCCGCAGCCAGATAGATGAAGAGGACTACAAGCTGCTCCCTATCTCCTATATTGCCAAGAACTATTTCAACAAGAGCGCATCATGGCTTCTGCAGCGTCTCAACGGATATCAGGTGCGTGGAAAGGTCTATACGCTCAGCCAGGAGCAGAAAGGCATCTTTAACCAGGCAGTCAAGGAAATAAGCAATCGCATCAGCGCATTGCAGTTAGCATAGCTAACATGTTCAATAACTCAACTCAGCCCCGGTGCAGCAGCGCATCGGGGTTTTTCTTGCTATTTTCTGAAAATAATCAGTAAAATGTTTGATGGTTTCGAAGAATAATCCCAAGAGAAGATAAGGCCAGCAGGATGACCGTAGTCGTTGCACTCACTATCACCGAGGCAATGATTGCGGTCATCGCTCGTTTTACGTGGCGGTTTCTTCTGTTAAGGCAGGCGCGGTTATGCTCCGTGGCGTTAAGGGTGCGCCTGATGGATGATATCACGAGATGGTGCAGGTATTCATCGTTTGCCTTCCCTTCATCCTGCAAGCCTTTATTCATGGCCACATCTACCAGGTCATCTCTCAGCATCATGGCGGCATCATCGCCCGATGCCATGAAGTCGTGTACCCACATCACTTTACAGAACAGGATGAGTAGTGCCGCTCCGGTTCCTATCCATAAAGGGAGCGTGATGGCCATCAGCATCAGGGTCATCTTTTCCGTGGCAAGGAAAGCCGTGAGCGCCATGAATACCGTCATGATGAAACCTGCCAGCGTATAGTTGCGGTCGGTTGACTTGCGATACTGCTCCAGTATGCTGCTCGCTCTCAGATCTGCCCGTTCCAGTGCATATCTGGCAAGCTCCATGCTGGCAAAGGAGGCAGCCTTATTACTTATTATCTTTTCCATACCTTATATATATTAATAGGTGAAACATTTCTTTCCTGCAAAGATACGCTTTTTCCGCTTATTTCCCGTATCAAGATATTAAAAATGAGTTAAACATAAAAGAAAGTTTATGTTTTATTTGGTCATTAAAGGAATTTTATGTATCTTTGCATCGTGAATAGATAACTAGATGTTTAGCAATTTAATTTTAAGCGTATGACACAAAAAGAGTTAGAGCAAGAAATTAAAAGAAAGGAAGACGAAATCAAGGCCCTTCTCGAACTGAAAGACTTGGTCTTCGATTACGAGAGACAGATTGATTTGAGACTCGCAGACCTTTCTAAGCTCTACAGGCAAAGAAAAAACTAAAAAGTCCTCCCCTAGGGGGGAGGTTCTTTAAACAATATAAATATAAGAATATGGAGCATATTAAAGAATTAATGGCAGAGTACATGGCATTGGCTAGCAAGCAGGATGTCAAGAGCAAAGAGCGCAGAGACGAGATTCATCGCTATCTCAGCGCAAATGCTACGGAGGAGGATAAGAAATATATTAGTGAGGTGGTTGTTGATAGAGTAGCAAACCTGAAGCTGGAGGTTGCCACTTTGCGTGAGCAGCTTGCAGAGGCAGATTATAAATTGCTTCCACTAAGATACATCGCACAGAAATACTTCGGTAAAAGCGCTGCATGGCTCTCTCAGCGTCTCAATGGCTCAGAGGTTCGTGGTCATGCTTATACGCTCAATTCCGAGCAGAAAGATATTTTCAATCGTGCCGTCCAGGAGATTGGACAACGCATTAGCTCTTTGCAGTTAGCATAGGGTTATCTATTCACACATCGTCCCCGACATGATTCCGTGCCGGGGACACCTTCTAAACAAAAAGAATAAAAGGAGATTTAGATGCTGGTATGTTGATAGATAGACCAGTTCTACAGTACGTTTAAAGACCAGTTCGGTCGGCTTCCATGCCGATTGTACTTCATGGAATTAAAAATTAAAAGATCGCTTTAGAAGCCCCTGGTGCGAGATGCATCGGGGCTTTTTCGTGCCTTTTCTGAAAATAATCAGCCAAATGTTTGATGGTTTCAAAGAAAAGTGCTATCTTTGCAGGCGCACACTCTCACAGTGGCTCGTGCTGAAGGAATGCCCTCCGGATGCACGGGCCCTTTTTTATGATTATGAAACCAACAGACGATGACGACTGGATTCCTCAGCGTGGAGGTGGAGACGACCGCTCAAATGGCGGAACCGTGATACATCCCCAGAGCAGAGGCTAGAAGCGAGATGGCGGTGATGATGGTGGCGATGATGACAGTACACCTGATCACCGTCATCGCTTTTTCTATCTGGTCGCAGCGGTTGGCAAGAATGTTCTTGTTGCGGTCGATGATTTCCTGGTTATTGCTGATGGCATCGAGCAGGGTATTGATGGAGTATAAGGCGTTCATCTCTTCCTGGTTATGCCCATTCTTCAGAAGTCTGTCGATGTTTTCCTCCTGTATCATGTTCCTGGGCTCATTGCCCGTATGCCGGAAGGGGTGTACCCATAGTACCTGGTTTACCATGATGTATAGCGCAATGAAGATGCCTGACCATAGGACTACAGCAGTAGAGAGCTGCCACAAAGACGGGCTGGAGAATACGAATGCCGTGAGGGCGATGAACACCGTGAGCAGGAACCCTGTCATGGTGTAGGCACGGTCGGTGGACTTGCGGAGCTGCTCCAGCGTGCTGCTTGCCATTCTGTCTGAGCGTTCCAGGATGATGCGGGCGGTGTGCTCGTTCAGGTTCTTGCGAACCTTGTTACTTATTATCTTTTCCATACCTTATATATATATATTAATAGGTGAAACAATTCTTTTCTGCAAAGATACGCTTTTCTGAAGAATAAATGGGGATTTTGCGCCCATTAATGTTAAAGTTTAGTTAATGTAGCAAAAAAGCTACCTAAACATTTGGCGGTTTGTAGCTTTTTTGCTACCTTTGCAGTGTCAAAAAGACAAAGAGTTCATTGATTTTATGAAAACAAAAGATTTGATTATGAGACTGAGAGATGCGGGATGCGTCCTGTCTCGACATGGTGGAAATCACGACAAGTGGACTAATCCTAAAACGGGTGTGTCGCAGTTCGTACCAAGACATAGTGGAGAGGTTCCTACGGGACTTGCCAATAAAATCTTGAGAGACTTGGTTGGTGGGTAGCCCCAACCTTCCACCTTCAAATCCTTTTGTATTTTATGAGGGATATGGACTCTTTTTTTTATAAGATAACTATAAAAATATTATATTAATATGAAGGTACAGATTATAGTGGAGCAGGCATCTGATGGCAAGTTTTGGTGCTATACAGAGCAGGGTATCGGAGATGTTGGCCTGAGTGCCATTGGTGACTCTGTGGCAGCAGCAAAAGCTGACTTGATGGAGTGCTACGAGGAAGCAAGGCAGGATGCTGAGGAGAACGGCAAGACGTTTCCTGAGGTGGAGTTTGAATATAAATACGACCTTCAGTCGTTCTTCAATTACTTCTCGTTCCTCAATGTCTCGGACATCGCAAAGAGAGCAGGCATCAACCCATCGCTCATGCGCCAGTATGTAAGTGGTGTCAAGACTGCTGGAGAAAAAACGTATCAACGACTCAATGCCTGCATGAGCAATATTAAAGCGGATTTACAAGCAGCCGTCTTCTGATGGTTGTGTTTTCATAAAGTAATTAAATGAACTCTTGAGCCCCTGGTGCGAGATGCATCGGGGGCTTTTTCGTTCCGATTGGTTCCGAATGGTTCCGATTGATTCCGAATAATTCCCAAAATTACCCCGATTTTATGCTCTACAGCATCTTTTAGTGTTAAATTTTCGCATCGTGAGAAAATTTCCCCATTTTTATTTGGCAGTTCCGGATTTTCTTCTTACCTTTGCCACCGCTAATAAGATGATAGTAAACTATCCGGCAGGGCGACCGTTTCGCCTATGGCTTCTCAGCCGCAGGCTTTTTTTATGCCCAAGAGTATCATTTTCCCGGTATCGGGAAAAAGGTGTACCGATATGGCGGCTGCATGAACCGTAAGATTTCATTTGTCCTCTCGGATAAGTCATCATCTTATTAGCAACGGGGAATGCAGCCGCCACCCTTTTCTCACGAAATCAAGTTGGCTGCTCATGCTAATAAGATGATGCAATATGCAGAATTCTATTTTATTAAATGATGCGATGCAGGCTAAGCCTGCCGGCATCCACGTGAATGTGAACGAGGGAATGAAATCCCTCAAGTGTGCAATCAAGCGTGAGGCTAAGCGTCTCATGGCTACCAGGAGCGAGACCTTCAGCTGTCTCTGCGAGGAGAAGGTGACGTATGGCGAGGTGGCATTGACCATGGTGGGCATAGCCTGCTTCGCGGTAGTGATGATTGCTGGTGGTTATCTTTTCGGAGGGGAGGTGATGTAGTATGGAGACCATGGAAGTTTTAACGGATATTGCAGAGCGCGTGGCAGAATACAGGATGTTCTATCCCGACACCACGCTGACAACGATCAGTTCTAACTCGGAAGAAACCTTCAGTGACAAGGAGGCCCTGGAGCTGAGTCAGAAGGTATGCAGCATGACTAACAGCGGACTGCTCCAATACAAGACAGCGGGCAGAAGCCTGTTCATCTTCAAGTCGAGAAAGTTCCTCGAGGTGTCTGAAGGCTTCAAGGAGGGAGCCAGGGTGAGATTCCACGACCCGAGAACTCCCGATATTCGTCACGAGGCATATCTCATGTCAGACGGAATCCAGTATCGAGGAGGTATCGCTATGATTAATCAGGTTGGCAGTGATGATCCGGAGATGGAGTGGGGTACTTACGCCGTATATTACCGTCCGGTAGAGGAGGGAAAATAGCCAGACATCACTCATATGTTTGTCCTTTGCGCAAAGGCAGAAAATCCGTACCTTTGCACGCAGAGAATTATTAACGCATAAAACATTTAATAAATTATGAATCAGGAGAAGAATATCAATACCCAGGCAGCAGCTGAGGTAATGACCATCGACGAGTTTCACCGTCAGTTAGTAGAGAACACCGAAGCCATTAACGAGGAGCGTATGGCCTATGAGCGCAAGAAGATCCAGCTTCAGCAGGAGTGCGACTGTCAGAAGAGTTTAGCCGACAGCATCCTGGAGTCTATTCAGCGTGAGAGAAAGGATCTGGAGCTGGAGTTCAGCAGCAAGAAGAGTTCCCTCAATGATCGTGAGCGCAATGCCCACGAATCCCGCCGCAAGGCTACCGAACTCTATCTTACCGGCATGGCAGAGGCAAAGGGCGACCACGCTCTGAAGAACCTGGAGCTTCAGAACCAGCGCCACAAGATTTTCGAGGCTTACCGCAATTCTGGGGGGGGCAAATCTTGCCGAAGACTCCCAGCAGATGTATCCAGAAGGATGGAGCCGTCCAAAGCCTGAGGATGGAGGAGTAGAATAATGGGAATAGAATTAATGATTTAAAACAAGAAACAATGGAATATAATAATAAGAATACATATGTTGGAACTTATGTTGCGGACAACATTGATTATGTTACCCGCAACATTGAGGAGGAGAGAATGCATCCTATCTTTGATGAGTGCGAGGAGAACGACTATGGCGAGGTAAAGCGCCACCACATGCTCAGCATGAACGGCATGTATATCTCTGGCATTACAGATGACCAGCTGAAGGAGATGCACGAGAAGCTTACGGAGCTGCTCACCGGAGAGAAGCCACGCAAGTACTTCTATGCAGAGGCTTCTATTCCTCGCAAGAATGGCGATATACTTTGCAAGAAGGACTTCGTGGTAGAGACGGATGGAGACAAGTTCCCGCTGTTGGACGCTCTTCATCATTCGCATGCATTTTTCGAGGATTCCAAATATGCGGAGGATCTTGATTTCAAGAACGCTCACATCTGCAGCTGCCTAGAGATCAGCAAGGAGGATTATGAGGCATTCCAGAAGTATCGCAAGAAATAAGATTTTTTTTGGTTATTTTGTTATATAAGAGTCTTTAGTAATAAAGTACATGATCTAGTCGAAGGTGGTTGCCCGTGAGGGTAGCCATCTTTTTTCTTAGTCATAAATTTGGTTTTTCAGAAAAAGCGGTGTATCTTTGCACCCGGAGAAGTAATAACGTTGTAACTATTAAAACTATTGAGATTATGCTAGATACTTTCTTTGGCTTCGTGCAGTTCGTGTCGTTCGTGATTGCGCTTGTTCTTGGACCGTTTATTGTCGGATCAAGGATGTTCGCAAAATGGCTTGTTTATCTGACCTTATGTACCATATTTACTCCTTTGTTTGGAATACTTATATACGTAAAGTTCTTCAGGTACTAGTCCTTTGCCATATGCTCGCCTGTTATTATATTTGCATTGATAATTAGTAACGAATATGATAACAGACAGTCTTATCAAGAAGAAATTTGTTCATGAGACGCTGCAAGAAGGCATCTTGCAGATATACTCAACGCAGGAAAACGTGGTGCGCAACAACTACCATCGTCGTACAGGCAGGTTGCTCACCACGCTTTCCGCACACTCGTTTGATAGCCAGATATCAGGCGAGAACCGCACCATCTTCGTGCGAATCCTTCCTTATCTCCGTTTCCTGGATATGCAGTACCGCCAGCGCAACGACCGCATCAGCAAGTTCAAGCGCAGGAACCTTGCACTCTACAACCGTGTGGTATGGGGCGTGCTCTATCACGAGACGTTCCCTAAGCTCCGTTATGGCTTCACGGATGAGATACGCCAAGGCATCCGTCAGGAACTGGAAAAGTCACTCAACCCTCAAAAATCATAAGTTATGGCAAGTAAACATTTAACGGAAGACGAAATTCGCTACACCGTCGATGTGAAGACTGCAGCAGCCCAAAAGGAAATATACCGGCTGGAGCAGCAGAGCAAGAAGCTGCGCTCCGAGAACAAGGCACGACTCAGCCAGATGATTCAGCTGGAGGCAGCTGGCAAGAAAGAGACTGATACCTACAAGAACCTCAAGAAGCAATATACCGAGACTGGTAAGGAAATTCGCAACCTTACCTCTCAGATAGGTGAGCAGACCAGTAAACTCAATGTGCTTGATATGACTATGAGTCAATTGAAGAAGCAGCAGAAAAGTTTGCAGAAGGAATTTGAAAATACCTCAAAAACGCTCAACCCAGAACTTTATGATATATTGGAGCAAAAGTTGCAAGAGGTAAGCAGTAGAATGGCTGAATTGAAACAGAACGCTAAAAGTTTTGGTGAACTTGCGGCTAGCGACCAAGCTAACGGAATGCTATATGGTAACATGATGACCAAGGCAGCAGAACTCTTTGGTAGTTACGCACAAGGTTTCAAAGATTCCGTCAAAGAACTTATTGATGGTGGCTTGGAGATGGCAGAAACCGCCGATGGCGTGACCAAGGCCTTCAAGGATATGGATCAGCCTGACCTCTTGGAGAATCTTCGCAAGGCAACCAAGAACACTGTCAATGATGTGCAGTTGATGACCGCAGCCGTGCAAGCCAAGGACTTCCGCATACCACTCGAAGACCTCGGTAAGTACTTGCAGTTTGCCCAACTGAAGGCACAACAGACAGGTCAGTCGGTAGATTACATGACCAACAGCATCGTGACCGGTCTTGGCCGCAAGTCTCCTCTGATCCTCGATAACCTGGGAATATCCGCAGCCGAGATTTCAGAAAAGACCAAGGAGACAGGAGACTTTATGAAAGCCGTGGCAGAAATCGTCGACAACCAGCTTGCCGAGGCAGGAGAGACCTATATCAGTGCAGCCGACCGGGCAGCCCAGAAAACGGTAGAACTGCAGAATGCCCAGAAGGCTCTGGGAGACGAAATCCTTCCCCTCAAGGAACAGTGGGATGATGCCTATGCAGACATGCAGCTGCATACCATCGACCTCATCTCCTGGTGTGTGAAGCATCAGGGCGTGGTGAAGACGCTGGGCATCCTGCTTGCAGCCTTCACGGTTGTAGCGATAGCCACCAGCAACGCCATCAAGACGAATATCGTCGTGACCAAGGGTGCAGCTGCAGCCCAGCAGGCATGGAACGTGATATGTGCCACCGGAACCGGACTCCTGAAGCTGCTGCAGGCAGGCTTCTACCTGCTCACGGGCAGGGTGACGCTTGCCAAGAATGCCTGGACCGCCATGAATGCAACGATGAAGGCAAGCGTCTTCGGGCTGATTGCTGCAGGAGTAACGGTTCTCTCCCTGAAGTTATGGGATATGCACAAAAAGCAGAAAGCGGCAGCAGCTTCGGCCAAGGAACTGGAAACCATGGAGCGAGACCTGAACGCCCAGGTGAATGAGCAGACCGCCAAGGTGAAGCAGCTCAACGAAACCATGCGCAACGAGAAGATCTCCATGGACCGCCGCAAGGAGGCTCTCGATGAACTCAAGAAGATTATTCCTGGTTATAATGGCCTGCTCTCTGAAGAGGGCAGACTGACAAGGGATAACAAGGCCGCCATTGATGACTATCTCGTTTCTCTGGAGAAGGAAATCAAGTTGAAGGCATACAAGGATAAGCTTGTGGACCTGTATAAGCAGAAAAGCGACCTTGAGGACAAGAGAGACGAGCAGGATAAGACCTATCATGATGCAAAGACAGACAACATCCTTCATCCACAGAACAGTTTTATCAGAGGTGTCTCCAAGTTCTTCGGCACAGATACGGAAACGAATGCCAAGAAGGCGCTCAACAATACCGAGCAGCAGATAGACCGCGTAAACGGAAAGATAGACGATCTGAACTCCAAGATTGCGAATCTCGGTATCGTGACTCCTAAAAAAGCCGGAGGAAACAGCGGTGGCGGCGGTGGCGGAACGGGCAATCATGCTGGAGCAGGTGGCCATGCCGGAACCACAAATACCACCTCCAAGCCTAACCCTGACGATATCGCATCGAAAAAGTTTTCAGAAAACCGACAGGCTGATATCGATGCTGCCAACCAGGATTACCAGCAGGACGTGAACAACTGGAATATGGCTCTCGCCCAGAAGCAGACCACCCAGGAGAAGTACGACCTCGCCATGCAGGCGCTGAAGACTCAGCATACAGCCAACATCCTCGCCATCGAGACCTCCTACAGCGAGCAGTCGCAGAACATCGATATCAAGGATGCCGAGAAGAAGAAATCACTCCAGGATAAACAGCTGGACAACCAGCGCAAGGCAGAGCAGGCACACTTCGACCAGCAGGTGGCAGCCGAGCAGGCTTATCAGGATGCCCTGGCAAAGGTGATGGAGCAAGGGGAGACGCAGCAGGAACTGACCCTGGAGCAGCAGCGCGACCAGAAACTGGAGATACTGAAGGGATATTACCAGGCAGCCCTCGACCTCGCCAAGCAGAACGGAGAGGACACCGTGCAGGTAGAGAAGGCATACAAGGATGCCCAGAAACAGATAGAAAAGGAATACACTGCCAAGCATAAAAAGCAGCTTGATCAGCAGGACGACAAGAAGAAGCAGGCTAGGCAGGCTCTCGGCTTCGACCAGCAGAACGAGTACGACCAGCAGCTGGAGCAGCTTCAGCAGGCACTCGATAACCAGTATATCACCCAGGAGGAACACGAGAAGAGGGTGCAGCAGCTGAAGAAGGAATCCTTCATAAAGCAGGCACAGTATTACACCGACCTCTTCAGCAATGCCGTGGGTGCGCTGCAGAATGCCGAGATGGCGAACGTGGATGCCAAGTATGATGCCGAAATCAAGGCAGCCGAGGGTAATACCGCCCTTCAGGAGAAGCTGGAGAAGAAGAAAGCCAACGAGAAGTTGAAGATACAGAAGAAGTATGCCGACGTGAACTTCGCCATGCAGGCAGCTCAGATCATCTCGAATACTGCCACCTCCATCATGAAGGCATACAGCGAGATGGGTCCGATAGCCGGATCTGTGGCAGCTGCCCTGATGGGTGTGACCGGTGCAGCCCAGTTGGCGGTGGCGAATGCCGAGCGCCAGAAGGTGAAGCGCATGACCCTCAACGGATCAGCCAGCGGAACCTCTTCGGCAGGCAGCCGTATAGCCAGCGGAAGGGAGAGCGGTGGACGCATCGACGTGGAGCGGGAACAGGACGGCAAGCACTTCAATGCCGAATACTCACCTGGTAAACGGGGGTATATCGACCATCCTACCGTCATCGTGGGCGAGGGTCCCAAGGGCAGAAGCAAGGAGTGGGTGGCATCGAATGCAGCCCTGGAAAATCCTACCATCGCCCCGCTCATCCATCTGATGGATGCAGCCCAGCGAGCCGGACAGATACGAACCTTCGATATGGGCAAGTATCTGATGGCCATGCAGGGCAGGGTTTTGGGTGGCAATATCGAGCAGGGACCTGCTCCGTACCCTCTCCGTACCCGCTCCGTACCAAGTCTTAGTGGGGCTGATTCCTACGTCGCGACGCAGGAATTCCCACATCGCGACGCGGGAATTGCTACGTCCGGACGCAGTAATGACGAGCTCCTGGCACTGCTCAGGGAGCTTCGCGACAACGGAATCCACTCCCACATCTCGCTCACGGAGCTTGATGCCAAGCAGGAACTGAGAAACCAGGCGAGGAAATTTGCCAAAAAATAAATGATGATCTATGAAAATAACGAATCTGGATAAGGGAAAAACCTACCAGCTTGGCGAAGGCGCCAAGCTGGAGGTGGAACGGACCAATCCGTTCTTCAACGACTACGGGGAGACGACGACCCCGCTGGATATACCGGCAAGCGACTACAACCGCATGATACTGGGATATCCCGACACCTTCGGGCTGCGGGAGAAGATGGTGGCTGCCAACGTGAGCATCGAGGATGGGGAATATTTTGCCCAGTGCAGGCAGATTGTGCTCTCGGCACAGCACAAGGGCAATATCTCCTCCTCCTTCTACATCAACGACGGATCCTTCTACTCGAAGATACAGAACGTGAAGCTGAAGAGCATCTTCAAGGACGAGATGATACCGGGGTGCAGCACCCTCGATGAGTGCATCAGTTTCTGCCGGTCGCTCATCGGCGGAAAGAACGAGAACTACGATATCTTCCCTGTGCTGCTCACCGACGACTCGGGCAAGGATACCGGCTACGACTACAAGATCCTGAACGGATGGGGCAACCAGCAGAAGCTGCCGGATGCCAAGTACTGGAGGTTCAAGAACACAGGAGGCTACGAGTATGTGGCGGCTCCTGATGCCTACGACTTCGTGACGTGTGCCGGAAAGTCGAACCGGTTTCAGGGCGAGTTCAACCGCACGGAATATGTAAACGAGATTCCGGTGAGCCTGACACGGGGCTACTACATCTCTCCGTTCATCCGTGCCAACTATGTACTGAAGCGGGTGTTCAAGTACTTCGGCTACGACCTGCAGGAGAACTTCTTCACCCAGACCGAGCCGTTCACCAAGATGGTGCTGGTGAACAATGTGATAGATGTGATGGTGAACGGGCATATTCGCATCGAGGACCTTCTGCCGGATGTTTCCGTCTCCGATTTCCTCTCTGTTTTTCGGAAAAAGTTTCTGTGCGAGTTCGTCTCTGACGAGGGAACTCACCAGGCGAGCATCATCTTCCTGAAGGATGCGGTGGAGAGTGCTCCTGCAGCAGATCTCACCCGCCAGATGACCGAGGAGCCAACCTTATCCTATAAGACGGCATCCGACTACAAGCGGGTGGTGCTTCGGGCGAAGCATCAGGCAGACAGTGATGCCGAGGACAGCTACGACGACCTGAAGGATATGCTGGCGAAGAACACCGGTGCCTACTTCGACAAGGTGGATGGCTGTTTCTACAAGGACGGATATTCGGGCAACTATCATGTGAAGTCGAAGATAGGCGAGGGCTCGCAGAGCTATGATACCGGCGAGGAAGATACCGACACCCAGGATATCGAGATACCCGAGATGATACCGGAGACGAGAACGCTGAAGTACCGCCAGTCGGCAGATGATGATACCATCAGCCGCGAGATGGGCAGATTCCTCTACATAGGCAGCTATGCCACGCTCAACTCATCGATGAAGGTTGCCACCGAGGACAATTCGGAGAGCAGCGAGGAAGCGGTTACTACCCCGGTGATGCTTGCCTTCCCGTATGTATCGACCGACGGGATGCCTTGCGGAACCGTCACGGCATACGATATCCACTATGAATATGACAACCGCTTCGGTCCGCCATCTCATGCTTCAGAGGAGTCCCTCTACCGCAAGATATTCGATTATGCCCTGGTGTATAACGGTGACGACGGCATCTTCGAGAAATTCTACCGCCAGTATGACCTCCTCTTGAGGAATTCACTCCAGGAACTCAAGGTGAAGCTGCTGCTCACCCAGTCGCAGAAGCAGAACCTGCCTTCCTATGCCAAGGTGGTGATCAGGGGAGTGAGCTTCTTCTTCAACAAGCTGAAGTTTACCCTCGGAGGGAAGAGTGAACCTACGGAAAGCGAGCTCAGGACCATCGCCCTGACTACCCCTATACATGAAGCTTCGCGGATGATAGACGTGATGCCAGCCTTGAGCTGCGGTTACAGATGGGTTGGCCATGAAGAGACGGTGGAGGTGTCGGGCAGCGAATATGAGAATTCGGGAGACGACAAGGACCGAACCTTCAAGATTATCTATCCTCCTCTGCCTTCAGCCGAATATGTGGGGCAGAAATATGGTCTGCAGAAGACGTTTGTGAGCCAGAAGACCCGACATGCGACGATGTTCCGTCACTCCAAATGGGTGTACCACTGCACCACGACATGGCTGGAATGCGAGAAAATCTAGGACGCGGGAGTCCTTTGCAAGTTACCTGTATTATCTTAATTTTGCGTTATAAATAATCAACCCAACATTAAGATGATACAGGTTTTATTATATCCAGATGCCCTGAGCCTGGTAGGCTCCATGAATGCCTTCGAGATATACAACGACTCGAAGACAGACGTGGTCTTTGCCCTTCGTTACCATGGCGCAGAGCAGAACATCGTTCAGCACACCTATACGCCGAACGATGAGCACCGCATCACGGTAGATGTGAAAGACATCATCCTTCCGCTGCTGGCTTTTGAGCTGAAGGATGACAGCACTCCGTATGTCCAGGAGAACATCATGAAGGCATTCTCGGTAGAGATCTACGAGGTGGGGGATGCCGGCAACAGGAAGGAATTCTCCTTCTCGGTGATCAGAGCCGGAGTGGATAAGCTCGCCGATTCTGCCGAGAATTTTCTGAAAAACAATTTCCTCACCTGGCAGCCGCAGGTGAAGGCTGTGACATATTATTCGCCGGAGTTCCTGACCTATTATGCTGCAGAAGCCTGTGCGGTGAAGTGCAAGGCGTATCTCTGGAACGGCACGGGATATACGGAATCGGAAATCACGCTTGCCCATCTTACCGAGGGCTGCGTCTATACCATCCCGGTGCAGTATGCCATCATCGCCAAGGCTCTCAATCAAAAGACTCCATCCTACTATGACGTATGGGTGGAGAAGGAAGGCGGCGACCGGCTTACCTATGTGCAGCGCTACTATGCCAGCGACATGAAGAGCGAGGAGGAGGAATGGTTCCTCTTTGAGAATTCGCTGGGAGGAGTGGACTGCTTCAGGGCTTACGGCAACAGCGAGAATACTGCAGAACATACCCACAACGTGGCTGAGATCGAGGATGACTCGGAGGAATATCGTGTAGATACCACCAGGAAGTTCAAGAAGAACACCGGCTATCTGGACGGTAAGGAGCGCCTGTGGCTGCTCGACTTTTTCCCGAGTCTGGGCAAGTATGTATATCACCGCAACAGCTGGCGGAAGATTACCGTCACCGAGAGTGACGTGAACTATGAGGCGAAGGAACTGCCATCCAACTATACCTTCACCTACAAATATTCCGATGCCCGTCCTTACCTGAATCTCTCGAGAGCAAGCGGTGAGAGCCTTAAGCAGATGGATATCCATCTGCCTGATATCGGAAATTTTACTATCGCCCCTCGCTTAGTTGAGTTCCCGCGCCAGCAGCTGGGTGGAGGGGTCTTGTTCCCGGTTCAGGATCCTCACTCGGAAGAGTGGGGTACAACCACTGCAGATGCCATCTTTTCGGCCTTCCTCTCGGCGATATCCAACCGATATTCAGGAAAGGGAGAGGTTGGCCACAAGCATATCAACATCAGTGTGCTCGATGCACTCTCTTTCGTAGGAGGCTACCTATTATATAAAGGTGAGAAGCTGAAGGCTGGTGTGGCTGACGTGGCGAAGGAGCTGGACGGCGAAGCTGCCATCCTGAAGAAGTATATCCGCAGGGATATCGATGATACAGCAGAAGGTACGATAACCTTCGAGAAGGTGCAGAAGCTTCTTGGCGGTTTGCTGGTGGGAGAGAATTTTTCCTTTGACAAGGAAGGCAATATCATCGCTCACTCCATCTCTTCTGATGGGGCAAGCGAGGAGAACGGCAAGGGGTTTACCATATTACAGAAGGATCCTCTTACCAACACCTACAAGCTCTGCATCGATGAGGTTATCGCTTACACCGTGGCTACGGTAGGTAAGCTCTTCGTGAACGGAAATTCCCGATTCGGAGGAGAATTATCAAGCAAGCAGTTTATTTCCGGATTTCTTGGAGGTTTGGGCTGGGGTATCTACAATACGCCAGTTACCAATGCCGCAGGAGTACAGGAAAACAAGTGGACGGGAGAGTTTGATAATGTCATCGTTCGAGGATCGCTCAGAGTCTTCGAGATGATTATCTCCCAGCTTCTCGGCGAGAACGACAACCGTATCTTCACCGGAATGATGGAGGTTGACCACTATGATGCAGAGAGTGGCAGGGTGTATCTCAACACACAGGACGGCAAGCTCTACAACCCTTTCCGCCGTAATGACATCATTATGGTGCAGCAGTTCAATGGTATGCCCAATAGCAGTAACGACTACTATGTAACAAAGAACTATGAGCTGCTGATTACGGATGCCGGATGCGGCAGTCTGGAGGATGGCGACAAGCGATTGGACTGGGTGACGTTTAAACTTCACCTCTTCGATGGAGGGCGCCACAGCCGAGTCTCTCATCAAGAAGAAGGATACCTTCGTGAGAGTGGATAACCTCAGCGACTCACAGCGCAAGGGTATCATACAGCTGATGACCGTTGGTGCGAATACTCCGTACATGGATATTATCTACGGACTGAAGACAGACCCGAACAATGCGCTGAAGGGAAGACTCGGTAATCTGAAGGGCATCGTTCATCCTATCCTCGGAGAATTGTCGGGATTCGGAGAGTTCTTGAACAATCTCTATGCGGTGGGTGATTTCATCATTCAGCGCACAGGAGAAAGCGTTGACTCGAAACTTCAGGTGCTCGAAAATATGTTCTCCAGCAGATTCTCACAGACCAGCTACGAGCTTACCAACTCTGATAACTATCTTGAAAATGGTCAGTTCCTTGAACAGGTAAGGGATGACGAAGATACTATCATTTCCTGCTGGGCGGTGGATACCACGGATGAGTCGATGTTCTGGGCAGATGCGCTTGGCAATCCATTTATGGTGAACGGATTGCTCTCGGTAAGCGGAAACCGCAAGGTGTCGATAGACAAGATGGACGGAAGGCAGGTGCTGCGCTTGCAGAACTGCGGAGTGAAGCAGCTGAATGCCCATATCCGTCAGCCGGGTACTCACAAAGAATATCAGCAGCCTAGCGGTTCGACAGGAGATAATGGCTTGAAGAAGCCTGCTACAGGCAGCACCGATGTGCAGGATAGGCTCTACATCAGCATCCGCATCTTTGCCAAGACAGCGGGAACGCTGACAGTTGGCTTCGAGGGTTGCTCATCGGTATCGGGCAAGAGCAATACGCTGACTGCTCAGAATGTCGCCGTGCCTTATTCAGGAGACTGGACGAATATCCCTCTTGAGGGAGTATGGAATGGAACCGGTAATTTCGTTCTCCGCTATACCGGTGACTGCTATATCGCCATCGCTTCAATCACGGACAAACCTCTCAGCGAGTTTTCGAAGAGTGTAAGCACTCAGATAAAGCAGACTGCCACGAATATTCAGCTCTTGGGAGAGAACATCGATAGTGTGAATGGCACGACTACGCAGCTGGGGCTTGACCTCGATGCAGAGAAGAAAAGCATCCGACTATATGTAGATGAAACAGACAAGGCGAACCGGACGTTTACGACATCAGGAATTGAAGCTTCTGTTGGAAAGGTGCAAGCTTGGGTAAAGAACCTAGATTATGCTACCAATACGACAGTAACTTCTAAGGTTGAAATATTATCTGGACGCATTACGAGTACTGTAAGTAAGGTGAATGCGAATTCTACCAGCATCACGAATATTCAGCAGGATATTAATACCATAACGCAGACGGTAGGGCAGGCTGCTACGAAAGAGCAGTTGAAGGAGAACGTTGCCACGCTCAACAGGGCCATCGACAGTGCTAGAAGTCATGCAGATGATGTCGGTACAGGTATCAGAAATGATTATGCCTCTACCATTACTCTCGTTAAGCAGAGTAGTAGTAGCTGGAGTGTAGCTGCCGGAGGATTCGATTCGAATGGCAAGCTTAAATCATCTGCTGGAGCGGTATTGAATACAGATTTTGCAGGGCTTTTCGTTAGTCAAGTAAATGAAAAAGGGCTTGTCAACGAAGGGCAGATGAATATAGCCATCAGTAATGGAATATCTACGGCTACCATACAGGCGGACCAGATAAATCTTACGGGTCACACTATGGCGTTCACTGGCGGTCAGATAACCATCACTACTGATAATTTTACGCTAGATGGAAGCGGTAACATGTGGTGTCAGAATGGCACATTCAGCGGTATGGTTTCTGGCGTACACGGAAGCTTCAAGAACCTCGATTGTGTTGACATCAAAGGAAACGTTGTTGGAAGCATTCAGTTTGGAACAGATGGCAGATTGACCTTCTACGGAGATATGAACCATCAAGGTTACGACAACGATAAGAAACGTAACTATCGCTTCTATGCAGCTGACCTCTTGTGCAGAGGAATGTTTGGACATCGGCAGAAGGTAGTGGCTTATGTTTTCAACACATATATGGCTATATACACCAATGATTCAGACGATGTGGACCATTACGTCATGATTCCACTTGAAAGCGGAACGGAATCAGGCAAAACATACAACAAAATACCTCTGTATGGTTTTGCCGATTATGGAGATGCTTCAGGTTTTGCGATAGATGTGGTTGTCATTAATAGCAGTTCTGATTTCTATTACGTATTCGAGGGAATGGGTAACGGCAAGGAATGGCGAGTCATTAATGGTAATGATAAAAAGACAATTCATTTTGCAGATATTGGCGGATGGCATGAGTTGAAAGGTGGAGCAAGCTTGTCTTGTGTATATGTGGTTCCGAGATTACTGGCTCCAACCCCATCCGGTCTTGGTGCCGGAGTCTTCTGGAGCGGTGAAGCTGATTTGAACTGGTCTTAATTTTAATCTTATAAATCATCATAATTATGAGCAACGAAAAAAGTAATATTGAAGAAGCCTTCAAGAGTACGGCTTGGTCTTCCCTGAGCGCGGAGTTTGCTCCGCATTTCTTCGAGTATCTGAAGAATCATTCGAAGAATGTGTACGAGTGCGAGAGGGTTCAGTCTCTCGAATACGTCACCACGGTTCCTGCCCTCTACGACGACGGCAATGGAACGAGAAAGCAGGTGATTGTACCTATGAAGGTCTTCACGCAGGATATTGATGCGCAGCTCGAAGAGGCCAAGAAGGCGGTAGGTATCGCCAATCAGGCATCCGAGAAGGCAAACGAAGCTTCGAAGACTGCCAACGATGCGCTGGCTTCCGTGAACGAAGCTACGGAGCAGGCTGCCGCAGCCACCTCCGCAGCAAACACCGCAGCCAAGGCTGCTACAGATGCAGCTGCCGGAATCACCGATACCCTCAATGAGCAGAACACCAAAATCGGGGCAATCGGCAAGAAGCTCGATGACCATATCTCTGATGTGGCAGGTAACAAGGGTGGCAACACCTACAATGTGACTTCTCAGGTTCCTCTCGCCAGCGGTTACTATACACTAACTACTGCCATAGCAGCCGTGCCGGAGAAGAACCGCAGCAAGGGATTGTGTATCACATACGAGGAATCGCAGGGTAAATGGATTACAAAGCAGTTTGTCGGTACTGACATCAGCACTTGGAATGCAGCCGCAAGCTGGGAAGACTTCGGCGGTGGTGGTACGGTGAAGACCATCACCTTGAACGGAGAAAAGAAGAATCCTGACGTCAACGGCAACGTGAACATCGACATCCCTAAAGTCGAGGTAGATGAATCCCTCGACCAGGAATCTACCAATCCGGTTCAGAACAAGGCTATCGTGGCAAGGCTCAACGAGCTGGAAGCATCGGCATTGAAGTCTGTAGATGTGGAGCCGAATGATGATGAGACTGCCGTACACGTTACCTTCCGCAACAAGCGAGACGAGGAAATCACTTCCGCTGACTTTCCGATGGGTAGCGGTGGAGGTGGCGGTGGTGGAGATACCTCGCTCACCAAGGTTGTCATCTCTGCCCACGTAGATAACAGCATCATCAAGGTAGGCGGTCACGCCATGCTCTCCTATACCTACGACCACCAGTATGCTTCGGGCGACGACAAGGGTCAGAGCACTGGTCAGAAGGCAACCATCGAGGTTCAGATGAAGCTGGGTGCTACCACCATCTATAGCCAGACCCTCACAGACGTGAGTGCCGGAACCTATCAGATAGACTTGTCAAGCTACCTCTTGGCTGGTACAACTGACATCTATGTGCGTGCCACCGCAACAGACCCTGCTACAGGCAAGACGCAGACCAAGCAGGCATACACATCTGTGAAGGCGGTGACACTCGCCCTCTCAAGCTCGTTTGATATCGCCGACTGCATCACGGCTGGCGGCTATGACCCGTCATCAACCATCAGCATCCCTTATGCCGTGAGCGGTTCGGGAACCAAGGTGGTTACGCTTTATGTAGATGGTGTGCAGAGAAATGCCAACACCGTGACCAGTTCGGGAACCACGAACGGAAGCTTCAACCTTTCGATGCTCTCGCTTGCTGACGGAAGACACACGATACAGATGGTTGCTGAGATGGAAGCAAGCCCTACGCTTACCCTCCGCTCAGACAGCATCTATATGGATATTCTGAGAGGTCAGCCTACACAGCCGTATATCGGTGCTAAGATGACGCACGAGGATGGTACTATCCTCGACAGTACGCATCATCTGTCTCCTTCTCTGTCTGTCGGTCAGTACGAACAGCTGAAGCTTGAATTTGTGGCTTACGACCCTAACACGACTCCTGCTGCGATGAAGGTGAAGCGTGATGGTATGATTACTCAGACCGTCAGTGTACCTCGTCAGGCGCAGGTTTACACAAACCGCTATCAGGAGAAGGGTGAGGTGCACATGGAGTTCATCTGCGGAAAGACTAGCTATCCGTTTACCGTCAACGTAGAGAAGAGCAGCGTAGATATCAGCGAGACTTCCGCAGGTATGGTATTGAAGCTGTCAGCTGCCGGACGTGCCAACTCGGAGGAGAACCCAGGAGAATGGAACTATGAGGGCATCCGCACAACCTTCGAGGGCTTCGACTGGAGCAGTAACGGATGGGATGGTGATGCGCTGAATCTTACCAATGGTGCCAAAATCACTATCGGGTATCAACCATTTGCCACAGACCTCACCACCTCTGGCGGTACGCTGGAGGTAGAAATCATGACCAGCAACGTGACCGATAGAGACGGCATCGTGATGAGCTGTTTTTCTGAAAATGTAGGCTTCGAGCTGACTGCGCAGGAAGCAAGAATCAGAACCGCAGCAGGAACGGAGGTAAGCACCAAGTTCGCTTCGGATATGAGCTACAAGATTGCCTTCGTGGTAAACCAGAAATCGGGCAACAGACTGCTCGAACTGTTCGTGAATGGCGAATTGTCTGGTGCGGTGCAGTTCTCTCAGACTGATACACTCAGACAGGAAACACCTGTTAATATCACGGTAGTATCTGACAATGCAGACGTAAGCATCCGCAACATCAGAGTATATGACCGTGCGCTCACTGATGATGAGGAGCTGAATAACTATATCGTTGACCGCAAGACCCTCGATGAAATGGTTGTACTCTTCCAGAAGAATGATGTGATGGACGATGAAGGTAACGACGTTGACATCGAGAAGCTGAGAAAGCAGGGCAAGGGTGTGATGCGTATCGTAGGTGATATCGACCTGCTCAATCAGACGAACAACAAGAAGTTCGAGATTCCGGTTGATATTTACTTCTACAGTCCTTACGGCAAGGAATATGACTTCATCATCAAGCAATGCGGTCTTCGCATACAGGGTACATCATCAACAACCTATCCACGCAAGAACTACCGCATCTACATGAGCAGAAGCAGCAAGTATCATACTGAGCTGTATATCAACGGAGTATTGCAGGATGGCTTCAAGTATTCGTTCAAGCCGGGTGCAAGACCTGTCGACATCTTCTGTATCAAGGCAGACTTCGCGGATTCATCATCTACCCACAATACGGGTGCGGTGAGAATCGTCAATGATGTGTTCAAGCGATGTGGCTGGCTCACTCCTCCACAGGCCGCATACAAGGGTGACTATGACGTGCGTATCGGCGTAGATGGATTCCCTATCGACTGCTTCTACGACCAGAACAGAGACGGAACGAATGCCTATCTCGGCAAGTACAACTTCAACAACGAGAAGTCCGGTTCAAGCATCGTTTACGGCTTCGAGGGCATCGAGGGCTATAATGATGCCGAAACGCTTGCGGGACAGAGAAATAAGTGTATCTGCCTAGAGTTCTTGAATAACTCGGAAGCAATCTGCTTGTTCGGCACATCGGATATGACTCGCTTCGATGATGCGCTGGAGTTCCGCTTCAAGCCTGATATGACTTGGGATACCGCCGATGAGGAAGACAAGGCAGCCGTGAAGAGACTGTGGCAGTGGATTCAGAGCTGCAAGGGCAATCCTACCAAGTTCCTCAACGAGTATCAGGATTACTTCTTCAACGAAGCACCGTTCGCCTGGTATCTGATTACAGACTACTTCATGGGTGTGGATTCACGAGCGAAGAACATGATGCTCTGTACGTGGGATGGCATTCACTGGATGTTCCTGCCTTACGATATGGATACGCTCTTCGGTGTCCGCAACGACTCCGTGCTGAAGTATGCATACACTATCACCCACGAGACTTTCGACGACAGTATCGGCTCTTATGCCTTCGCTGGTCACGATTCCGTGTTGTGGGACTTGGTACGTGGCTGTCCGGACAAGTTGCGTGAGGTGGCTGACAAGATCAGAAGTAATATGTCGCTCGAATATGTGCTGAACGTGTTCAACGAGGAGCAGATGGGTAACTGGTGCGAGCGTATATATAATAAGGATGGCATCTTCAAGTATGTCACTCCTCTCATCGAGGGTGTGCAGACAACATCGGGTACTACCTATTATAACTATCTCTATGCGATGCAGGGTAGCCGATATGCTCACCGATGCTACACAATCCAGAACAGATTCGCCCTGCTCGATAGTCAGTACGTCTGCGGTACTTACCGCAAGGACAGCTTCGGCTGCTACTTCGGTTACAAGTTCTCGACCGACAACCGCAAGATTAAGATTACATCAAGCGAGCGGTATTATTTCGGCTACGGATATACATCGGGTACGCCAAAGCAGAGCGCGATACTCGCAGAAGCTAAAGGCTCTCAGGTGCAGCTCACCCTCAACACCGACCTCATCGTCAACGACCCTCAGTATATCTATGGAGCAAGCCGCATGATGGGTCTCGACCTCACGGATGTGAGCCACGCCATCTTGCAGACGTTGAACCTCAATAACTGCACGGCTCTCCGAACGCTCGATGTAAGCTGTCAGGCTACGCAGACAACGCTCAACAATCTGCTTGTTGACGGCTGCAAGAATCTCCGTGTGCTGAAGATGGATGGCTTGAAGAGTACCCAGCTTACCAGCATCGACCTCAGTAAGAACACCAAGATGGAGCAGTTCAGCGCATCGAACACCTCGCTGACAGGTGTAAGCTTCGCACAGGGTTCGCCTCTTGTAAAGGTAGTGCTCCCTGCAACCTTGCAGACGCTTGAACTCCGTTATCTGCCGAAGCTGACGAATGACACGCTGACCCTCGAAGGTACGGAGAATATCACAAGACTCGTGGTAGATGGCTGCCCAAAAATCGACTGGCTTAAGCTGAGAGAGAAGTGTACCGGAATCAGATACCTCCGTGTGACAGGTATAAATGAGCGTGGCGACGGTGGCATTCTGCGATTGCTGATGTCTGTAGGCGGTGTGGATGAATCTGGCGGTAACGTAGATACCTGCCGACTCGTAGGTAAGTATCAGCTTACAAAGTATCTTGATGATACTGAGTACAGCCGTATGCGTGCCCACTTCCCAGAGCTGAACATCCTGCAGCCTGCCTACACGATGATTGAGTTTGACGAGACCGTTGCCGATGATGCTAATGTCAGCAACCTCGATAACGAGACTGGCTACAAGTACGGCAATACTTACGTACCATCCGGACATATCAAGTCGTATCTCGCATCACGTCACAGGGTACTCGCTAAAGTCACCAAGAAGGCTACACAGAGAAATGTGAAGATGGGCGGTGTTGATACAATTATGAATAATCTTGATGGTGTTATGACCTATTATCCGCTGCACGACAGTAATTCCAACTACTATGCAGATGCAGAGGATGTACGTGACTGTTCACCAGCGAAGTTGGATTGTTCGGAAGGTGATCTCATGATGCTGGAGCCGCATCACTGGTTCAAGGGCGTGAATGACTATCTCAACCGCAAGCATTACATCTGCTTCTCTACCAACGTAGAGCAGCCTCCTACGCCGGAAGATACGGTAGTGGTGAAGCTTGAAGACATCAAGAAGGATGCTGCATCCTATCGAGATAACAATAAGCTGACCGCAAACAAGCCATCTCTGAAGGAGTCGTACTCAGCAGACAACACCTATGCCGTGATGAGAGTTGCGGTAGGCGGATACAAGAAGGTGAGATTCCCGACCGTGCCGTCAACAGGTATGATATGTTCTCTCTTCGTAGGCGAGGATTCCGGTATCTTGAAGACCCTCACTATTCCGACCATCAACCTTGCGTTCGAGCCGGGAATGTACCTTATATCCGATGTGCCGGAAGGAGCAAAGTATTTGTACTTCACCGTCAACAGGCAGATTCTGGGTGATGATGTAGTTCTGAGCAATTCCGACCGCATAGAGGATATGGAGCCGGAATGGGTAGAAGAGGATGCTTATCTCTGCGGTGTCGTTGGAAGTACGGCTGTAAGAGAAAAGCTGAGATCTTGCGTAAGCGGCGGAAGCACAACTGCCAACATGCCGTGGTCAGAATTCCACTACTATTCAGTTAATAGAGGTATGCAGCAGATAGACTTCTCTATGAGCAGCCATATTGCTAATCTGTTCTACATGGCATACGGAAGACGTGATTCGCAGACTCAATGCGGTGCTGGTCAGCATACGAATACCAGAACTACAGGCGGAACGATGAAGCGAGGAATGAAAGATACCATCGGTTTCGCAGAAGCAAAGGGTATCAATCCGAATGTTACGGATAGCATCAGTAATGAAGGCGTGCGTCAGTATGCTTGGTACAAGGAATCCGGACTCGATGATGCCGTCACGGTGACTCAGGTGAACAATACCTGCTGTTTGGGATATGAGGACATCTACGGACACAAGTACGATATGATGGATAATTGCGACATACCGAACGATGCTAATCATCAGTATATGGTTCGTATCTTTATGCCGAATGGCACTGAGAGATATATCAAGGTCAGCAACTTCAATGGCTTGTGGATTGCCAACATATATAACGGCAAGTTTGGCGATGTGATAGCAATCGGTTCGTCAACAGGCTCTGCAAGTACATATTATTGCGACCAGTTATACATCAGTAACGCTCAAAACCGTGTGTTGTATCGTGGTGGTTACAATGCGGTTGCGTATGCTGGTGTTGCGTACACGCTTGCGAATAGCGACGCTTCGGTTGCGAGTACGAGTATCGGGTCGCGTCTCGCCTTCCGTGGCAAGGTCGTCAAAGCGGCGAGCGTAGCGAGCTACAAAGCGGCTACCGAGGTATCGTAGAGCGTAGAGCGCAATCTACAATAATAAAGAGTTTAAGGGCAGAATTTCCTGCGACCGTGTGTTGTATCGTGGTGGTAACAATGCGAATGCGAATGCTGGTGTTGCGTACACGAATGCGAATAACGACGCTTCGAATGCGAATACGAATATCGGGTCGCGTCTCGACTAATATTAATCGTTCCTCCTGCATCGGCTACGTGTAGCCAAGGCAGTGAACGAGGGAGACGAGCCTCGCTCATAGAGCGAAAAATGACAGTTGAATGGCAGTTGCCGATATAGGCAGCTTGGGTATTCTTGATACCCTATTGGTTTAGTAGGTTCAGCGATGAATTCGAGCAAGCAGTGCCAGAGAGAAAGAAGGCTGAAAAGCCAAAACATTAAACTCAATATAATGCGTAGAGAAGGAAACATCATACAGGAAATCGTAGAATACAATAATATTGCTGCCGCTTTTGACCACGTTGTTCGTGGCGAAAGGCAGGAATATGAAGAAGGTAAGGAACTTCTTGCGAAACGTGAGGAAGTGATAGCGCAGCTACAGTATGAGATAGCGACAGGAACATTCACCGTCGAGGAATATGACGAAGTAGAGATAAAGGAGTATGGCAAGGTAAGGCGCTTGCAGATAGTCAAGATGATTAAGAGGATTGGCTGTTTTGCCATTATGCAGATAGTCGATATACACCTGCATCGAAGATATATCCGCACGACAAACGCAAGCATCAAGGGCAGGGGAATGCACGATATGATGCATCAGATCCGGAAGGCAATCCACGAGAACCCGAACTTGAAGTATGCTTACCAGTTCGACATCCGGCACTTCTACGATAGTATTCTGCATCAGCTGGCGAAGGATTCCTTTGAGCACGTCTTCAAGGATAAGACGCTGTTGAAGATACTGGGCAGTCTTACGGATATGCTAGATGAGGGCATCAGCTTCGGATTGCGCTCCTCTCAGGCTACAGGCAACCTAGTGCTATCCATCCACCTAGACCATCCGCTGAAGGATGAGATGGGAGTCAAGTACTTCTTCCGCTACTGCGACGATGGGCTTGCACTTGCTGAGACCAAGGCGGAGTTATGGGTGATAAGAGATGCCGTACACGAGTGCCTGGAGTCAGTAGGATTCCGGATAAAGCCGAACGAGCGCATATATCCTATATCAACAGGTATTGATATTGTAGGCTACGTTATCTATCCAGACCATGTGCGGTTGCGCAAGAGAATCAAGAAGAAGTTCGCAAGAAAAGTAAAGAAAGTAAAATCGAGAAAGCGTTATCGAGAGCTTGTCGCATCGTTTTACGGAATGAGCAAGCACGCCGATTGTGTTAATCTCAATAAAAGGTTAATAGGAGAGAACTATATGAAGTCGTTCAAGGATTTCAAAATCAGCTACAAGCCTGCAAATGGGCAGAAGTATTTCGCAGGAGACACCATCTCCATCAAGGATTTGGTCAACCTGCCGATAGTAGTAAATGATTACCAGCTTGGTATCAAGACCAAGGAAGGAGAAGACAGGTGTGTAGTATCTGTTGAACTCAACGGACAGCCGAAGAAGTTCATCACCAACAGCGAGGAGATGAAGAATATCCTCTCGCAGGTGTCGGAGGTGGAGGATGGATTTCCTTTCGAGGCGACCATCAAGGCAGTTAGCTTCGGCAATGGCAAGACAAAGTATGTATTCACTTAAAATTAATGATTATGGATAGAATTCAAGGGCACAAGGATGTGAAGGTGCTGGAATGCACCAACCCGGTAAAGGGATTGTGGCGAATGAGATGGGATATTATCGTTGCAGAAGATTCTAACTCCGCCACCTACATGGAAGAGCAGTTTGACCACAAGCCTACAAAGGCAGAGGTCAAGGCTCTCATCCATCAGTATTACAACGACAAGACCGAGGAGAATATCACTTCTGGCTTGAGGTTCGAGGGCAGTGTGGTTTGGCTCTCTACAGAGAATCAGGCTAACTACAAGGCTGCCTACGACCTTGCCGTGCAGACGCAGGGCGAATCGCTCCCTTACAAGGTCAAGCTCGGCGGTGATGACAATCCGGTATATAGAGAGTTCTCGACACTCCAGGAGTTCAAGGCGTTCTATACTAGTATTGTCAAGCATATACAGCGCTGTATAGAGGAGGGATGGATGAAGAAGGATGGTTTTGAGCTTGGAAAGTATGAATAACCCGCATTCCCTGTGCTACCATACCACGGTAGCACAGGGAGTTTTGCGTATTTTAGAACACTCCTTCGTACTCAATAAGCGCAGCGTTTGCTTCAATGCATTCTTGTGGAGTATAGATGTTCGTAACCTTCACAGAAGAATGTCTTGCCTGATCTCTTACGGACAGAAGGTCTGTTTTTGCCTTGATCATGTTTGTGATACCCGTATCCTTAAGAGAATAGAGCTTATATACATCACTTAAATTTAAAGCTTTCTTTACGTTGCTCGTCCAGAATCTAGTGAATGCTATAGCCTTTATTCTTTCTGGTCCTGGTCGGAAGTCGTTACTGAATATATAGTAACCAGGAGGCGCAGAGAAAATCTCCAGCTCTCTCATCAGATCTATGACATGATTGGGGATAGTTATAACTGCATCATGACCGTTTTTCGTATGCGATCCGCTTAGTGTTAGCGTTCTTTTATCCTCAGATAGATCTTTGATTTTCAGAAAACACATCTCGCCCGGACGGACGAACAGATAATGAATCATATAGCAGGCTAAGAGATAATGCTTGTTCTCTTTATCAAGATACGATTTTATCTCTATTAGCACATCATTAGGTATCACGTCTCGGTTTTTGGGGCCAAGCTTGGTTGAGGTATTCAGGCCTAAAGTTGGGTTGCTAGTTAAATACCCTCTCGCGATGAGATAGCTTGAGAATGACTTAAGCCAGCCGATATAGTTATTCTTGGTTCTCAAGTTGTTGTTTCTATCGATAAGAATGTAGTCCAGGAAGTCGGAAATCAGCTTCTTGTTAAACTGATAGATATATGTAATGTGCTGACTCTTGTCTATCCACTTTCGCATAAAAGCAAGTTTATGCTCGTAGTTGGACTTTGTACCTGCCGTGATACCCCCTTCCTTGGTCATTTTAGAGAGATACGTATTGTACTTGCCACATACATCATCAAACAATGCGTATTCCTCTGGGCGAGATTCCTCGATCCAAGGATTCCAGCCTTCTAGAAGTTTCTGGGTAAGACGCTTGATAAGAGCTTCCCCATAAATTCTTTGATTTCGCTTGCCCTTAATATGCCCGAGCATGATCTTCTTCAGACGCATACGACTGCAGCTAGGGTCATAAGCTTTAAAGGATACATAACATTCGGACGCCTGGTGCAGAACAGGCGGAGTCCATCCAATAATCTCCTGGATAGGCTGATTTTCGAGATGAGATAATTTTTTTTTGGTCATTTCTCTAATTTTTTAAGTGAAATGCCCTAGTTAATACTAATTATATATATATCATGGTATAACACAATCTGTCAAAGATGCCATTATAACCATCTATATTAAAAACGCAAGAATCTAACAAATATTATATATTAACCAAATTTATTTTGAGAATTTGCGGAAAAATACCAGGCTAAATGAAACATAATAAAGATTGCGGTAAGACATATAATTGAATAGAGCAACACCGACTTATCACCGACCATAAACCGATTCTTGATACTTTTTGTTCTCTGATTCAGCGATTTATAGGTTTTTTTGAAAAAAACTTTCGGTTTTATTTTGTATTCTAAATGAATTAATGTATCTTTGCAAAGTTAAACGACAAGAAATAACAGATGATTTACTTCATTTCAAAGAAATTAGAAATATCAGCAGCCCATTCGCTTACCCTCAGTTACGAGAGTAAGTGCAGCAGTCTGCATGGTCACAACTGGCAGATAGAACTCTTTTTTGTGGGCAGAGAGTTGAACCAGGATGGCATGGTGATAGATTTTACCCATGTCAAGAAAGCGGTGCATGGCAAGATGGATCATGCCAATCTCAACGAGGTGTTTGATTTCAATCCTACCGCCGAGAATATCGGAAGATGGCTCGTGGATCTCTTCCCTGAGTGCTATAAGGCTACGGTGCAGGAGAGCTTCGGTAATACTGCCGTGGTGGTTGACGAAGAGAAAATCAGAGGAATCGAGCATCTGGTTCCTTAATATAGGAGCTGGTAATTAATATTAGGAAAAATGTATAAAGTTAACGAGATATTCTATTCCCTTCAGGGAGAAGGAAGATGGTCGGGCAGGCCAGCCGTGTTTGTTCGTATGAGCGGCTGCAATCTGAAATGTCCTTTCTGTGATACCGATTTCAAGGGATATAAGGAGATGAGCGCCGAGGACATCCTGGCTGCGTGCCTGGAGAAGGGCGGCGATTGCCGCTTCATCGTTCTTACAGGTGGCGAACCAACCCTGCAGGTGGATGCGGAACTCATCCATCTCCTGCATCAGCAGGGATATTATCTTTCGATGGAAACCAACGGCACCCACGTGGTTCCTGAGGGCATCGACTGGATTACCTGTTCGCCTAAGTTGGACTTCACGGAGGGCGGCGAACTTGCCTTGAAGAAGGTGGATGAGTTGAAACTGGTCTTTGACGGCACCCACGAAGTAAGCAATTATGGATTGGAAACCACCTATCAGTATCTGCAGCCTTGCGATGTGGGCAATGATGCCCGCAACCGCTTTATCCTCTCCGGCTGCATCGACTATGTGAAGCGGCATCCGGAATGGCAGCTTTCACTCCAGATGCATAAGATCGTGGGAATCCGATAAATTTCATAAGATAATCATGTAAGATCATCACAAGATCATAATAAAACAATAATAATATAATGGAAAAAGTAAAGACTTTGATTATAGGTAGCGGTCCTGCGGGATATACAGCTGCCATTTATGCAGGTAGAGCTGGTCTCAATCCTGTATTGTATTCTGGTATGCAGCCAGGCGGCCAGCTTACCATCACCACGGAAGTAGAGAACTTCCCTGGTTATCCTAATGGAGTGGATGGCACCCAGATGATGATGGACATGAAGGAGCAGGCTGCCCGTTTCGGTGTGGATCTGCGCGACGGAAGCATTTCCAAGGTGGATTTCTCTTCCCGCCCTTATCATCTTACCGATGAGCGTGGCAACGAGATTGAGGCTGATACCGTGATTATCGCTACAGGTGCTTCTGCCAAGTATCTCGGTCTGGCTGATGAGGAGAAATATCGTGGACAGGGCGTTTCTGCCTGTGCTACCTGCGATGGCTTCTTCTATCGCAAGCGTATGGTTGCCGTAGTGGGTGGTGGTGATACTGCCTGCGAGGAGGCGATGTATCTCGCTGGTCTTGCCAAGAAGGTGTATATGATTGTACGCAAGCCTTATCTCCGTGCTTCTGAAATCATGCAGAAGCGTGTGAAGGAGAAGGAGAACATCGAGATTCTTTTTGAGACCAATACGCTCGGCTTGTTTGGAGAGAATGGAGTAGAGGGTGCTCATCTAGTTCGCCACATGGGTGAGGCCAACGAGGAGAAGTTTGATATTGCCATCGATGGTTTCTTCCTGGCTATCGGCCATAAGCCTAACACTGGTCTCTTCAAGGATTTCATCGATTTGGATGAGCAGGGATTCATCAAGGTGGTTCCTGGTACTGCGAGCACCAATCTTCCTGGCATCTTTGCTGCTGGCGATGTTGCCGACCCGGTTTATCGTCAGGGCATTGTTGCAGCCGGCTCTGGTGCCAAGGCTGCTATCGAGGCAGACAGATATTTGCAGCAGTTGTAATCACAGAACTTATAAAAGTTAGATAAAAACAAATCCGCAGGAGTTTAGAATAACTCTCTGCGGATTTTTTTGTATGGAGAAAAGTTTTGCGGAAGATGAGGGATTCAAACCCCCGATACCCGGAAAGGGTATACCGGATTTCGAGTCCAGCGCATTCGGTCACTCTGCCAATCTTCCTTTGTCTGATATTGTTTCAACGACAATGCAAAAGTACTGCTTTTTGATGAACCGACAAAATATTGAACGAAAATTTTAACTAAATTAACCCTCAAGCCTCCAACGGTAACTACTCAGCACCCCTATGGGCATGAGTAGTTACTGAATGTTGTGCAGGCATAATCAAAAGCGAACTCATTTCATTTTCGCTGATTTTTGCGATTTTCGGGCAGATGTCGGGATTTCTCCCAAATTCGTGAGTTTTGAGCCATATAAGAGCCGTTTTGCGGCATTTTAGGACTGATTTTGTGGGTTTTTCGTAGTTTTCGGGGGTTCGTGCAGGATTTACCGCTCATCTAGGAAGAAGCCCGATGGATGCGATATAGCCCCGCTCCGTACCCTCTCTATACCTTCTCCGTACCAAGTCTTAGTGTTTGCAGGGTTTGCAGGTGCTTTTCTATCTTTCTAGTTGGGGAGATTTATTTCAATACTGCGTTAAATTAACATTTAATCGTCTGTAAATCAATAACTTATATTAAGAAATGCTTATGAAAATTTAACTATAAAAAGTTGGTCAAGTCGCTGATTTTCAGTAACTTTGCAAATCACGACAAACGCAAAATTATATGAATACAGGACTTGACCAATATATGGATATCTTTAAAGATGCAGTTGATGATT